>OCHK01000267.1_pt1 | contig 66129 bp, 67 predicted proteins | sample 1538551 | NCBI WGS metagenome assembly OCHK01 (sample SAMN04571707, study PRJEB22368) | human gut metagenome | biome: human gut; material: stool | host: Homo sapiens | place: Luxembourg | collected 2012-08-31
AATTTGAACAGTTAAATTCCATTTAAGGGTGGAACTTACTTTTTCATTTCACTAATAAAACCATAGCAATTTGCTATGGTTTTTTCTATAACTAAAGTATGATATAATAAAAAACAGGAGGAGTAGTATGCAATTAACAATAAAAAATTTAACGAAAACATATGGAGAAAAAGTAGTACTAAAAGATATAGATTTTACATTTGAAGAAGGAAAAATCTATGGCCTAATCGGAAGAAATGGCGCTGGAAAAACTACATTTTTCAATTGTTTAAATGAAGACGTAGAAATAGACAAAGGAGAAGTAATTCTATCCAATGAATATGGGGAAAATAAACTAACAACCGAAGATATTGGTTATGTGATATCAACCCCGACAGTTCCAGAATTTTTAACAGGAAAAGAATTTTTAACATTCTTTTTAGAAATTAATAAAGATAAAATTAAAGAAGAAAAATCAATTGAAGAATATTTTGATTTAGTGAAGATTAATAAAGAAGATCAGGATAAATTATTAAAAGAGTACTCTCATGGAATGAAAAATAAAATGCAAATGTTAATTAATTTTATTGCCAATCCTAAAGTACTATTATTAGATGAACCGTTAACATCGCTAGATGTTGTAGTACAAGAAGAAATGAAACAACTGCTAAAAAACATGAAAAAGGGACATATTTTGATTTTTTCTACTCACATTTTAGAAATAGCCTTAGATTTATGTGATGAAATAGTAATTTTAAACAATAAGAAATTAGAATTAATAGAGAAAAACCATTTAAATACAAAAAAATATAAAGATAAAATAATAGAAAACTTAAAGGATGAGAAAAATGATTAATACATTAAAGATGTCTTTTAAAATCGATATTACCTATGCTATTAATTCATTTATTTATAATATTAAGCGTTTTCCAATTTTAAAAGACTTATTTCCAGGAAATGGGCTATATAAGAGTGAAAGAGCTAAGGCCTTTGTTAGAATATTAGCACTAATTTTATCAACCGCTAGAATGATAGCCTTTAAAGTGCTATATTTTTGGATTATTTATCTAATCGCTAGTGCCCTTACTCCTAAAGATATAACTACTGGAATATTACATGTTTATTTCGTTTTTACTATTATTGGAATCTTCTTTAATAATAAAGTTTTAACGACAAGTACAAAAAAATATTTTTCTATTGTACTATTTAATATGAATGCCAAAGAATTCATGAAAGCAACTCTTTGGACAGAAGCACTAATCAATTTAATAACACATAGTATTTGTTTATTGTTCTTAATTCCAAATCCTATAATACTTTTATTTACGACTTTTGGCTTTTTAGGAAGATTGATAGGAGAACGGCTAAATCTATTACATTATAATAAGTATAAAATAGCCCTTACATACAATTATCCACTTTATTGGACTGTAATCATTATAAGTTTCGGAATCTGTCTATTACCTTTATTAAAGGTAGCAATAACTCCAGCAGTAGTAGGGATAATAGATATAATCTTTTTACCACTAGCAATCATAAGTTATATTGGATTAATGAAAATAAATAATTATAAATTAATCTACAAACGATTAAATACAAAAGTAGCAGCTTTAAATAGTAATCAAGCAAAAGATTATTCTCGTCAAGCAATGGTAGATATAAAAGATAAAGATAAAAAAATTGATGAGAGAAAATTAAAAGGGAAAAAGGGCTATGACCTATTTAATACAATATTCTTTGAAAGACACAAAGAAATTTTATTGCGCAGTGCCAAATGGTTTGCAACAATATCATTTTTTGTAATTGTTGGTCTAGGAATATTAATAGTCATGGTACCAGAAATTAAGCCAAAATTAAATGAATTTTTATTAAATAATATTGCCTGGTTTGTAATTATTATGTATTTTATCAATCGAGGTTCAATTATTACACAAGCAATGTTTTATAATTGCGATCATTCAATGCTAACTTTTAATTTTTATAGAAATCCCAAAGTAATATTAAATGTTTTTAAGACCAGAGTATTAACAGTGTCTAAAGTAAATTTAATTCCTGCATTGATTATTGCCGTAGGGATTCCAATACTTTTATATTTATCTGGCGGTACCGCAAATGCATTCGACTATATTTCAATACCAATCTTTATTATTGCATTAAGCATCTTTTTCTCTATTCATTACTTAGTAATTTATTATTTATTTCAACCATATGATAAAAATATGGCTATGAAAAGTGTTACATATTCACTAATTTCTGCAGGAACATACTTACTCGCATATGCTTTTACAGACTTTAGAATGTCTACTACTGCATTTTCGCTACTTGCGATACTAGCAACAGTAATTTATAGTGTGATAGCTTTAGTGGCAGTTTATAAGAAGGCCCCTGTAACGTTTAAGATAAGGTAGAAAATTGACAAGTTTTGTGAAATAAGCTACAATGATAGTGTTACAAAAAACAATGAGGTGACTAATTTGAAACGAGGAAAACTAATCAGCTCGGTCTTAGCAACACTTGGAATAGTTATGATTTCAATAGCTTTAGTAATAGGAGAAGAAAACACATTAGAACAAGATAAAGTTATTGAAACTAAAAACAGTACAATTCAATTGAAAAACATGGCAGCATCTGCCAATAATATAATAAATACTGAAACGGATAATACAGAAAGTAGTACAGAAGCGGAAGTAATTCCAATAGAGATGGAAGTAGCACCAGCATCTGTGATCATTCCACCAAGGATAGAAGTTTATGAAGGAATGACAATTGATGAATTAGCAGCAAAACTAAACAGAAATCTGGGAACGGGATATATCGCTGGCAAGGGATATTTAATTGCTAGTCAATGTATTGAAAAAGGCGTAGACCCTTATGTTGCAGTCGCAATCATGTTGCATGAGACAGGATGTAAATCTAATTGTTCATCCTTAGTTAGAAATTGCAATAACGTAGGGGGGCAAAAAGGTTCCCCTGGATGTAATGGAGGAGCATATAAAGCTTTTGCTACTCTAGATGATGGAATTATTGGATTTATAAACAACCTACATAAAAACTATTATGCAAAAGGTCTAAATACAATTGAACGAATTGCACCTAAATATGCGGCAAGTTCTGCATGGCCAGCAAAGATTAGAAGTTATGTAGAGCAGATTAGAGCAAACTAACTACCTGTTTAGGTAGTTTTTAATTTTCTTAAATTGATTCTAAATAAAAAAAGAGACTACACTCTTATAATTCTACCTATATTTATAATGTCTTGATTTCTCCATAGAAATATTTAAAATAATTCCCACAATAACCATATAAGAAAGTAGACTAGAACCACCGTAAGAAATAAAAGGTAAAGTAATTCCTGTAATTGGTAAAAGTCCTACAGTCATACCAATATTTTGTACTTGTTGAAATAATAACATCCCAAGAATTCCTGCTAAAATATATTTATCAGTATCAATTAATTTTCTTTTTGCAAGTAAGACAATTTGTGTATCAAAATAAATAATAACACCTAAAAGGATAATAACACCTAAAAGTCCAAAATTAGAAGCAAAAACTGCAAAGATAAAATCGGTAGAAGACTCAGGAAAATAAATTGGTGTTTGATTAAAACCATGTCCAAAAAAGCCTGCAGATCCAATAGCGGCTAGTGCATTCTCTAATTGTAGACCAGTTCCACTTTGCCAATTAAATATACGTTCAAAACGATAAAATAAATCAGTTCCAAAGAAATCAATAAATAAATCTTGTTGTAAAAAGAAAATACTAAAAATAATACCCAGTAAAAGTAAAATAACACCGCCAGCAATCAAGAACCACCGAATACGAATACCTGATGCAAACATCATACAAAAATAGATAATAAAATAAATGATAACTGCTCCCGTATCAGGTTGTAGAAAAGTTAAGATAGAAGGAATGAAAACAATTCCCAATGTTTTTAAAATAAAAATAAATTCCTGTTTCAAAGTAGGGTTTTTATAATCACTTCTAAAATTGTGAATCATAGTAGCTAACATCAACATAATAAATATTTTCATAAATTCACTAGGCTGAATACTACCAATACCAGGAATCGTAAACCAACATTTACTATTATTGACTGGCTCTGCAAAAAGCAACAGACCCAGTAATAAAATATTTCCAAAAATATAAAGAAAGGTAGTATGCCGATATAAATACTCATTTTTCATATGAATCAAAAAAACTACTAATAAAGCTCCAATAAAATACCATAAAGCCTGTTTTAACGCTAAATTCCCAAGTTCACTCGATGTATAAGTAAGAGCACTATAAATAGTAATCATACTAATAAAGGCCATAATGCATATAGGAATTAAAATCTTCTTGTTTAGTTTTTTTACAGTCATAATAATCTCCTCGCTATATATTATACCAAAAATGTGCAAAATTTATATCTAAAAAACATAAAATATCATGAAGGAGAGATATTTTATGAAAAAATTACCAGAGCTTTACAAAAATTTAAATAGTAAACCAAAAGATAACAATAAAAAAGTGTATTATATGGAAAATGAAGAACGAACCGTAAATTCATCATCAATAGAAGAAGAACTGGAAAGTATCTTTCATACATTAGGATATTCTTATAATATACCTGTAGAAATAAAAACTAGTACAGAAACTTATCATACAAGTTTAGTAGCAAAAACAAAAGAAAATGTGCTAACAATAGATAATCAAATCATACCAATTAAAAGTATTATACAAATTAAACGTAAATAAAAATGACAATAATTACTATTTACTTTTATGAATTTTCCAGCTAGAATAGACATATAAGATGGAGGGAAAATATGAAAAAGAGTTATATAGTAATTGGAATTATTTTGGTAGTAATACTAGCAATTGTAATGTTCTTTGTAGGAAGTTACAACAGCTTAGTAACATTAGAAGAGAGTGTAGACAACAAATATGCCGATATTGATGTACAACTAGAAAGAAGAGCAGACTTAATACCAAATTTAGTAAACACTGTAAAAGGGTATGTAGAACATGAAGATGAAGCCATTGAAAAAGTAACAACAGCAAGAGAAAATTTAGTAAAAGCAAAAGGAATAGAAGAAAAAGCAAATGCTAATAATGAGCTTTCAAGTGCCCTAAATAATTTAATGGTAATTGTAGAAAATTATCCAGATTTAAAAGCTAGTACCAACTTTATTAATTTACAAGATGAATTAGCTGGTACTGAAAATAGAATTTCAACAGCAAGAAGAGATTATAATAATGTAGTAAAAGATTATAATGCAAAGATAAAAAAAATACCTACTAATATTATTGCTTCTATGAGTGGCTTTGAAGAAAAAGAATATTTTGAAGCAGACGAAGCAAAAACGGAAGTACCAAACGTGGATTTTAGTAATTAAAAAAGTTCACGTTCTTTTCAAATAGTAAAATGAAAAATATAATGAAAATATGTGTTGTAGGTATTTTGATTTGTTTATTAATGCCAAAATCAATAAATGCATTAGTAAAACCAACAAATGAATTTTACATTAACGATTATGCTGATATTCTAACAAAAGAAACAGAAGAGTATATATTAGATAAATCGGTTGCTTTAGAAAAAGAGACAACCGCCCAAATTGTAGTAGTAACAGTACCTAATTTAGAAGGAGAGAGTCTAGAAGAGTATGCAACGGATTTATTTAGAGAATTTGGTATTGGTGATAAAGAAAAAAATAATGGACTTCTATTATTATTAGCACTAGAAGAAAGACAATTTAGAGTAGAGGTCGGCTATGGTTTAGAAGGAGTATTACCAGATGGTCTTACAGGAAGATATCAAGATGAATATATTATTCCTTATCTAAAAGAAAATAAATGGGATAAAGGAGTAAAAAACGGATATAATGCATTCTACAAAAAAGTAGCAGAAAGTTATAATCTAGAAGTAGGAGATATTGCGGTTACTAGAGTAAATACTTCTAATACAAACTCAAACTTCGATTTTTCATCTATGATTTTCTTTTTTCTAATGTCCGGAGTTTTATGGGGAACGACAGTATTTAAAAAAGATAGAAGTAGTAGAATTACATCTCCAATAGTAATAATCTTCGCATTAATTTTTAATGTAATACCAATTATTATTTGTTATCTAAATAGTATTCCTATATTAATACTTGGAATATTTTTAGAAGGAATCGGTATACTATCATCCAGAGGGTCTAACGGAAGTTCATTTTTCTTCTTCGGCGGAGGTGGCTCTTCCGGTGGAGGATTTGGTGGTTTTTCTGGAGGTGGAGGTTCTTCCGGTGGAGGAGGAAGCTCAAGAGGTTTTTAAGCAAAATAAAAAGTCCAAAGATGGACTTTTTTCGTTAGCACAAATCAATAAATGTATCTGGAAGACAACGAAGAGCTCCAACACAATCTAAATTGATAGTGAAAAATTCAGAAGTACCAACATATCTATTAGTAGTAGTATCTAAATACAAAATACGACATGTACAGCAACAATCATCAATAGCTTCGATACGGAACACATTAGAAGTAGAAGTTTGATTATTTGCAGTATAAGAAAAACTCCACGGAGTACCAGTGCAACAATTATATAACATGATTGGACGAGTATTATAACAAATAGTATTACAAATTGGGCCTAAATAAGGTTTATCACAACCACTATAATTTTCATTGTCATAATCTTGTCTTTGAAGTAATAAGATTTTCTTCAAAATATCCGCAAGGCAACCACAATCTTTTTGATTAGTATCTCCACAACTCATATCATCTCCTCCTTTCTATAAACAGGTGATAGAAGTATCTGGGAAACAGCGAATAGCACAAAAACAATTAGCAGAAACTGTAATGAATTCATTCGTTGCTGAAAAATTAGGACTAGTCCCATCTAATGCCTGCAATGTTACACAAGCATCATTAATGTTTTCAACTCGAAAAACAGTATGATTAGAAACTTCAAATTCCGTACCATCCCTCTTATATAAGGAAATAGGACGGGTATTAAAACAAAGCATAGTAGGACTAGGACCTAAATACGGTTTAGAACAACTAATATCTATAGGACAATTACTAGAAGAATTCTTTTGAAGTAAATGAATTACTTTTAGTAAGTTTAGAATACAGTTATTACCTCTCATGTAACCACCTCTTAATCTTTATCTAATATAAAGTATTCCAAAAATAACAAATGGTGTTTATATATACCCATAAAAATAATATGTAAAAAAACAGTAAAAAATGTTAAAGTTTGTAAACTAACTTGACTAAAAGAGCATAAAATCATTATAATAAATTTATAAGAATATAAAGGGTAGAAATATTCTTAGAAAAATTAGGAGGTGAAAGAAATGGCAGAACTTATATTGAAAATTAGACCAGAAGAAATGGATGCTGCTGAAAATGTTATGAGAGCACAGCTAGCTAATTTTGAAGAAATAGTTGAGGCTATTAAGACTCAAGTACATACAAATTTATCAGAATGTAGTGGTGAATTGTATGACATTTTAAAGAGTAGCTATGACTCTGAGATTCAAACAATGATGAACAATACAAGAGATAGAGTTGAAATGTATATTAAAAATATGAGAGATGCTGACGACTTGCTAGGTGACACAACAAAAAAAGTTGGTAATTTATTAAGAGGTTAAAGGAGGTTAGAATATGGCAGATAATATAGTTGCATATAACACTATTGAAGAAGTAAAAACAATTATCGAAAGATCAACATCAGAAATTAATGATACTTTTAGAAATATGAGTAATAATATTGCTGAGGATTATGCTTCAAGCGGTGGAGCTGCACTTAGTGGAAGTGCTGGAGGTGCAATTGCAAGTGCATGGGACAATCTTGCAGGCGAAGTGGTACCACCAATGCAAAAAAGCTTAGAAGAGCTAACAAAAGTTAAGTTAGCTAATTGGGGTAAAGAATTTGGTATAACAGAAGAACAAATTAATCAATTATTTGGATAATAAATTTAAAAATATACACTGTAGAAATACAGTGTGTTTCAAATAGATGGGAATGCTATCTATTTGAAACACACTGGATAAGGAGTAAAAAATGCTTGGGCAGATTTCTCAAGTGATTCATTTCCAGACATTGAAGGTAAATTAAGAAATATTTTTGATAACCAATTACCATTTTGGTATGAGAAATTTAAAAGGCAGAAGAAGAAATCGGAAGTAATGCTGGAATTTGAATTAATAAAAAATACATTGCATTAGATAAGGAGGAAAATCATGGGTGTAAAAGTAGATTCCATAAAATATGATACAGATATAGCTGATTTTATGGATGTTGGCAAAATTACAGATTTAACTGAAGATTGTATTGATGGAAAATATGTGGCTGATATGAATGAAGCCTTCAATATGTTAAATGCTCAAATGTCAAATGGAGGTCTTTCACCATATGCTTTCGTATTTGATGGAACGGCTCCATTATATACGAAAGCAGGAGAAATTTGTGTAGAAATTGAACGCTTATCACTGCAAGCTACAAACTTAAAAAAAAGCATTATTCAAAATGCTAATATACAACGAAAAAATCAGTTTGTACAATTAAAGAAAAAAATTATAGAGCAAATAGACATTTGGGAAGCGGATAAAACGTATTATTCAGGACAGGCTACTGCTTTGGAGGCAAGATGGGAACGTTATGACGAAGATCCAATAAGGAATCCATGCCCTAATGAAGCGAGGAATACATATAGTGATAAAGTAACGGAGTTACAAGAACTTATAGATACATATAATGACAAAATCGAAAACGTGATACAACCCGAGATAACAAGTTTGGCAAATACTGAAGGAGTTGGGTAAAATGGCAAATAATTATTCTGCTTGTATAGATTATGAAACAATAGAATCTAGTAAAGATAAGCTACAGACAGACTATGACGCAATACCTAGTTTTTATAATATAGAATTTTCTACAGATCCGTTGTTTGAGTTGGGAAGAGAACTAACTAATTATGAAGTTGATAATTGTTTTAAACAAAACATAGAAACTATAACTAATCTTAGAGAATCTACAAAAAACACAGGGAAAAAGATACGTGGAGAAGACGGATTAGATAAAAAAATGATAGATATATATGATATTTTCAAAGATGCAGAAATGGAGATAAGTAATGATTTCCTAAAAAAACTAGATAAGGTAGATGAACTTTTTGGAACATCAATCTCAGCAGCAGCAATAGAAGGAAATTGGAATATTACGGATTCTCAAAAGTTATTTGAAAAGCATATGACAGACGAAACCAAAGAAAAAGTAGAGGCTTTAATAAAAGAAACTGAAGCTGAGATAGCAGAGTATGCAATATCAGCGACAGGAACAGAGGATGAATCGGAAAAAACTGGCGCAACAGTAATAGGTTCTGTTTGGAATTCAATATTGTTTGGTGCTCAACTTCCAATGGCTCTAGCATATTTAAACACTATGGAACAGCCAGTAGGTCCTCTATCAAATGAAGGATATAGGGAAGCATTGGCAAAAGCCTTAAAAGAAAAATATCCTACAATGAGTGATGAAACTATTAATAAAGCAATTGATACCTATATCGACTCAAAGCAAAAATCTTCTAGTGATGTAAATGAAGAAACTGGAGGTGATGATGGTGACGGCGATGATAACAACAACGGTGGTGGAGACGGAGGAACCTCTCCAAACAGCAATGAAACACAATATAGGGAAGAAACTCCAACCCCAGAGCCAAATAATACCCCTCAACGACAAGAAAACCCTACACCAAAGCCAGAAGAAAAACCTTCAACTCCAGAAGAAACTCCGGTGAAGGAAGAAGAAAAAGAGCCTACAATTATTGAAGAAGAGGAAAAAGTTCCAGAAACTCCTAGTGAAGAAAAACCTTCAACTACTCCAGAGCCTGAAACCCCACCTTCAAACAATAATAGTAATAATAACCAAACGAATACTGGAGAGAATGCCAATAATAGCGGAGTTGTAAACAATACTCCATCTACTGGAGGAAATACGAATAGCGGAAACAATTATTATGCACCAAACAATAACAATGGTGGAGGAAACTATAATAGTGGAGCAAGTTCAAATACACCGACAACAAGTACAGGAACTCCAAATGAGAATGCCTCTACAACAACACCATCTGCTCCAGAAAGTGATGCTGGTATCAATGATAACAGTGGAGAAACATTAGATGTTATTAGTATTGATAAAGATGGCGGTAAATCTTCAGCTAGTACTTCTTCAAATGATGGAGGAAGTGTAGTACCTACAATCTTAGGTGTGGGTGTTGCTGGAGCTGCAGCAGTAGCTGGTGCTAAAATCCTTCATGATAAAAAGAAAAAAGAAAATGAATATATATATGAAGAAGATGGCTCAACAGAGAGCGATAATAGTTTTGCTAATTTAGAATCTTATACCGGTGATGATACTGTAGATACAACTGATACAATGTCTCCTGGAAAATATAGAGCAGGAAGCGCCAACAATTTAGTATTAGAAGGAAGTCCTTCAGATATAAAAATAGATGAAAGTATCGCAGATATACCAAATCAAAAAGAAGAACTTGAATAAGGAAAAGAGGTTAGGAAATGAAAAAAGATATTTTACCTTTAGGTAGTGTAGTACTTTTAAATGGTGGTACTAAGAAAGTTATGATCATTGGTTATTGTATGAAGACTCCTGAAAAACCCAATAAAATGTATGACTATTGCGGATGCGTTTTTCCTGAAGGAGTTCTTCGCTCTGATGTAACCTGCGTATTCGATCATGAACAAATCAAAGAAATATGTTTCTCTGGATTTAAAAATGACGAAGCAAACAAGTTTATCGATAGAGTAATAACATTAACTTCAAAAGATGATGAACAAGAAGTAAAAAAAGCGGAGCCAAGATTCCAAATAGAATCTTTGGAAACAGAATGATTCTATAATCATTCTGTTTTTTATTAATATGATAATTACGTGTGATACACCTATCGAAAGCTTATTAGATGCAAATGCTGTAGAAGAATTAGCAAATGAATACGCAAATATAGTTACAACCGAAGTAAATAATCTAACAACAACTCTTACCACCGAACAAAAGAAAGGGCTATCTCAAGAAGCCTTTAGCCTAGATAATGACAGTATTCTTTATGAAAAAGGAGTCACTATAATAGGAGAACTATCAAATATTTCAGCGGATACGTCATCTTGGAAAAGTGAGATTATAAATAAAGCAAAAGATAAAAGAAAAGAAGAAATAGAAGAATTAAAAAGTAAAGTATATGAAAAATTAGTAGAATTATCTGGAGAATTAGCACAATTGAGTTTCCAAAGTATATTAAATAAAACCCCAGACATTGTTTCTAAACAAGAAAACTTAAAACAGTTATATGAAAAATATAAAACAAAATACGATAAATTATTAACTATGAAAGAGTGATATTATGTCAAATGTATCAGTGAACTATACCTCATTATTAGCATCATCTCCACTGCTAGAAAATAGTGCAGAGATATCCAAAAGTAAAACTAAAAACTTATCTGATATCAGAGAAAATATCCAAAATTTAGGAAAAGAACATGATAATTGTTTCGGAAATTTAACGGATGATATAGAATATGATTTAAACAATATAATTGCAAAGATAAATCAATTATCTAATGATATGGTAACTACAGTAAATATTTTTTCTCAAGCAGAACTAGCTTTGGTAAAAGATATAAATATAAATTCTATAGGAATTGATGATGCATTAAAATCTCAATACAATTCTACATTTAGTGAAGAATTAACAGGGTATGATTATGAATATTATCAAAATCTGTTTAATAAAACCATATCCATGGCACCTGATGAAAGAACGAAAGCAACCATGGCCGCTATCTTTTTAGCAACTTCTTTTCCGCATATGAATTATTTCTGGGGTGGAGGGCATGACAAAATATGCAATGGACTAGATCCAACCTGGGGACAACCTAAAGTAGTCACAGCAGAGGGAAGTGAATCAACAGGAACAGAAAGACCAAATAGCCTAGACTGCTCTGGTTATGTTTCCTGGGCATTAAAAAATGGTGGATATAATATAGATGGACCAATGACAACCTATGACCTAGAAAAGATTGGAAATAAAACACCAATAACAACTGCAACACAAAATAATATTCAAGCAGGAGATTTAGCGTTTATGGAAGGACATATTGGTATGATTATAAAAGTAGATGGCAATGAAATTACAGTTAGTCATTGTTCTGGAACTGGTGGTATGAATATCACTAAAATGGATACAACAACGGGATTAGTAACGGAAGATTGGAATAAAGAAGCAAATAGAGTAGGACAGCCCTACTTTACAGATATTATAAAAGTAAACTACAATGTCTAAGAGGGGGATAAACATGAAAATAGCAGATATTACGTATCAATCCAATATGAGTGAATTCATAGATATGGGACAGGTATCTTCCCAAGTAGAAGTATTAGGAACACTAATAAGCAATATCAAAGACAGTCTATTAAGTTCATTGTATAATTGTACAACAATAGAAAATGGAGGACTGGATAAAGAATCTTTCATATTAGAGGGCGAATCAATATTAAATGATAAAGCAAACGAAAGTAAAGAAAATGTGGAAATGTTATTAGAAAAAATGAATAGTTTAAAAAATATAATAGTAGAAAATGCTACTGAACATAGAATAGAAGAGTTAACAAGATATATCCAGTGTCTAGAAGAAAGAATTAGTGAAGTGGAAGAAAAAATACAAACTCTTAATGCAATGTTAAGAGAAACACAGTCTGGAACGGAACTACCCACGATAAGTGCTAAGTATATAATATTGATGGAACAAATAAAATCATATGAAAGGGAATTGGGTGTTGGTACAACATTTATGCTGGGATTAAGACAAAAATTAGAAATGGCTAAGAGAGAGTTGAGTAAGCTTAATATATGACAACAGTTGTAAAATATAAAGCATTAAAAAATGCTAGTAATACTTTGCAAGCAGCTATCGATAGTGACATATTATATAAATCCCAGCAAACACTAACAGAAATATATGAATGGCTGAAAGCAGAAGATATAAAACATCAATGTTTTGACCAAGCTAATAATATACTAACAGATGTACAATCTGATAGTATAAAAGTAACAGAAGATTATATGAGACTGGCTACAATAATTCCAATCATAATAGAAAGTTTTTCTTCTACTGAAGAGAATGCAATAAGAAATTTGAAAGAATTTATAAATGACTTTTTTAAAGCAGAAACTGTAGGATTATTTCCTTTTATATACAAAGAAATGCAAATGTTAAATGAAGAAGGTAACGGAAAATATGATTTAAGAGTTCAAGGGTATACAAAAGCAGGAGATTATTATCTAATAACAGCCTATGATCATAACCATAATTTAAATTCAAGAGTTTATATTTATGATAAAACAGGAAGATGTATTGGATATATTAATTTTCATAATAAAGAAGACAAAAATGCTCATGTAGGTGGAATCACCTATGATGAAGAAAATAATATTGTATTTATTACTGGAAAAGCAGGAAAGGTAAATACATATAAACTAAACGATATTACAGATGCCTTAAATCAAGTAAATTTAAATAGTAATAAAGTGCCATCGATTCCTAGTGATAAAGTGTTAGAAACGATAGGATTTGGAAGTGTTAATATCTCATCCCATTTCAAGGATAAAACCAGTGCCGCTACCACATATTACTCAGAAAGTGAAAAGTCTCTATATGTAGCAGATTGTGCAGCAGCAGGAAGTTTAATTAAATATTCTGTAACAGTAGGAGAAAATGGAGTATCCTTTGATGAAGGAACGGTAGTATCAAGAGACTTTGCCCCATGTTGTCAAGGAATTGCTACCTATACAGATTCTAATGGAAAAAATTATATTTATGCCACACAATCCTATAGTGCCAAACGCGAATCCGTAATACAAAAATATGAAATTACTGATACTGGAGTAAAAGAAGTAGGAGCAACAACAATAGATACTCCAGGATTAGAAGGAATTCAAATAGATAAACAAGGAAACTTATCGGGAGTATTTGAAAACTTTAAAGATAAAAATAACCCTAATAAAACTATAAATGTCAATGTAAATACAATAGACTTTTCAAAATCATTAAGTGAAATAAATCCAGAATTAGAAGAGTTTTATATAGCCATGGGAACAAAAAATAAAAAAGGACTAAATAAGAAGTAAGGAGAAAATATATGGTAAAAAATATCAATAATAATATTTTAGTAAGTAGTAAATTAAAACTATGTACAATTGGTACAATAGGAATAATTTTAGCTTCATCGTTAACTGGTTGTACATATAGTACTTTCCAATCTTCAGAAAATGATTTAAATATTACAAATAGTGCCGAAGAATTGATAAAAATTGAAGATGTTGCCACAATCGATTTAGAGTATAATGGCCTAGAAAATATTTCTGAAAGAGATATAATCACTTTTTCAAATCCTGAAACAGCAGAAATTCAGGCAATCATCTCAACAGACAAAAAGCAAAATGAACTAACACTTGCTCCAGGCGAATATATGATTACATCAAACTATCTAGAGACGACTAATTTTGAAATAACAGACGCAAATGAAGAGTGGAACGTAGAAGCAAACTATAATACTAACACTTTCACAATAACTGAAAAAACAGCTTCTAAAGCCAAGTAAAATATTAATATTTTCTTTTTATAAATTATATAGTATAATGAATGTGGTGAATAAATATGGAAATACAATATATAATTATAGTTGTTATCTTAATCATAATTTTACTAGCAATATTAAAAGCAACAAAAAAAGATGCAAATCTAGATTTTAATAAATTAGTAGAATTACTTGGTGGAAAAGATAACATTATTGAAACAGAAACGAATTTATCTCGTTTCAAAGTAACACTAAAAGATGTTACCAAAGCAAATAAAGAGGGTATACAAAAATTAGGTGCTAAAGGTATTGTAGAAATTGACAATCAACTTAAAATCATTTTAGGACCAGAATCAAAACAATTAAAAAAGTACATAGATGGATTAAAATAACCCATCTTTTTTTTGCAAAAAAAATAATTCAACTATGATTGAATTATAAAATCATCAGGATCAATTTCAGCTAATTTATCCAAACTAACATTTAAAGCTTTAGAAATATTCCATATGGTCTGAAAAGAAAAGGTTTTCTTTCCTTTTTTCGATTCAATTCTACGAACAAATTCATGAGAGACACCAATTGCTTCTGCAAGTTCTGCTTGTGTTAATCCAGCCTCTTTTCGATATTTTTTGATATTTTTAGCCACTTGTTCATAAATATTTACTTCATACATTGCAATCACCATAGTTTTATTATGAAACAAAGTAAAACAATAGTATGTAAACCGACGGTAAACAACAGATAAAGAGAAAAGGACAAAAATCGACAAACTTCGACAAAAAAAGTTAGTAAACTAAAAAGGGTGAGATTATGTCGATTTTTGAATCTTTAATTATAAATTTAATATTTCTTCTTTTTCCCTTTCTAATATATGCAATTTATATCAGTTATCGAAATAATATCAAAGACGAAAAATTAATTTTTGATTTTGTACTTTTTTCTTCTATGTTTTTAATTATCCGCTATACGGGAGAGGAAAGCTCGATTGCTAGTCTAATTTTTATTAACTTTCCATTATTAATTGCTATAATAAAAAAGAGAAGTATTTTAGTTATTATTCTATCCATAATAACGATTTATTATCATCATTTAATATTAGGAACCCCGATAATTTATAGCATCATAGAATATAGTTTCTATCTGATAGTTTATTTTTCTATGCTAAAAAAACCTGCTATGACTTCTTCGTTATTAAATATATTTATCAGTATAAAATCCTTTATTACGGCGTGTTATCTATGTTTAAAAGATTTTAATCATATCCTATCACCACAAAGTCTTCTTTCTTTACTGTTTGTTTTATTTCTATTTCTAATAACAATGAGCAGTATTTTATGGTTATTAAAAGAAGGAGAGCAAATAATAGATAAGAATAAAGCACTGCGAGAATTAGAAAAAGAAAAAGAATTAAAATTAGCATTATTTAAATTAACCCATGAAATAAAAAATCCGATTGCTGTATGTAAAGGATACTTAGAGATGCTAGACATAGAAAACAAACAAAAACTACAAAATTATCTTCCAATTATACAAGACGAAATAAATAGAACATTATTAATAATTAATGATTTCTCCGACTATGGTAAATTACAAATAGAAAAAGAAGAAGTGGATTTAGAAATGTTATTAGAGGATATCCAAAATACATTAGAGCCATTATTAACAGAAAAAAAAGTGACTGCTAGATTTATTATCAAAGAAGAGGAATTATATGGATGCTTAGATTACAACAGAATGAAACAAGTATTAATAAACTTAATAAAAAATGCGATTGAAGCAAAAGACGAAAATAGACCTTTAACCATTACCACAACGATTAAAAAGACAAAAGAAGAGATTAAAATAAAAATAGAAGATACGGGAACTGGTATATCAAAAGAAAATTTAGAAAAAATTGATAAAATATTCTATACAACAAAAGAGCATGGTACAGGAATAGGAGTAGCTTTATCAAAAGAAATAGTAGAACAACATCAAGGAAGTATTTTTTATCAATCTACTTTAGGAAAAGGAACGAAAGTGACAATTCTTCTACCATTAAAAGAAAACTAAAGCCAAAGCTTTAGTAATAATAATTAGTAGTATAAACAGGGTATGGTGTAGGATACATGATAGGTGGATACATTGGGTATGGCGGACGATTATTATTGGCAATACCATATCCTAGTGCAGTACCTGCTAATCCTCCGACAAGAAAAGGTGCAAGAAAGAATCTTTCTCCATCAGCATTCACTCCTTCGGCAGGAATACCAGTAGTAGAAAAGCTATTAGGCATAGTAGTATAAGGAACACCATCATATACACGAGCCTCATAAGTAGTAGGTACACCATAATTATTAGAATACATCATATTAACACTCCTTTATGATAATGTATGTAAAAAGACTAAATAGGTGTTAGAAATATGTTATAATAAAACATATCATAGTTTTTTGTATAAATATATGATATAATAACCAGCGGTGATAATATGGCGTTAAAAAATATAAAAATTACTGCAGAACAAAAGGCCTATTATGAAAATCATTACATGGATTTAGGTATGGAAAGCCATATATATCGAAATAGTCCTAATACAATAATTAAAATTTGGAAAGATGAAGTAATTACAAATTCACAAAAAGAAAATAAAAAAAATAAACTGGTGAAAATGTATGAAAAAAGATTAAAACATATTCCAACAATTATATGTACATATAGTCTATATGATGTGTGTGTTGGCTATGAGATGAGCTATGACGAAGATGATATACCAATGCTAATTGCTCCACTGGATAGAAGTAGTAAATTAAATGCTTTAAAAGAAATAAAAAGTATTTTACAATACTTTATTGATGAAGGAGTAATTTATCCAGATATAAAAAATGATAATATTCTAATTAACAATAGAACGGGAAATCTTAGCTTTTGTGATATGGATAATAGTAAAATCGATAGTTTACCAATAGATGTATGTCCACATTATGCAGCAAGATTTTTTAAAGGATATGGACAAGAAAATAGTTCCTTACATTCTTATATGCTTAATCTATATACATTGACAGAATTAACTGATACTTGGCAAGAGGAAGTAATAGAAGGAATTAGTCAAGGTGAGTATCAAGACATGTTTACAGAAAGAGGAAAAGTTATTTTAAAACAAATGAAACAAGTGACACCAAAATATACTGGAGAATATCTAATTGATTATATAAAATAATAAAAGAGGTGATAATATGGAAAGAATACAAAAAGTAATCGCAGAAAGTGGAATTACATCAAGAAGAAAAGCAGAGGAGTTAATTATCAATGGAAAAGTAAAAGTAAATGGACAAACTGTAACAGAGTTAGGAACCAAAGTTTCTAATAAAGATAGAGTAGAAGTCAATGGAAAACCAATTGAAAAAGAACAAAAAGAATACTATATTTTAAATAAACCAAGAGGAGTTGTTACAACAACACAAGATGAACATCATAGAAAAACAGTTGTTGATCTAATTCCAACAAAAGCAAGAATCTATCCCGTGGGAAGACTAGATTATGATACAACAGGAGTCCTTCTTCTAACGAATGATGGAGAATTTGCTAATATTTTAATGCATCCAAATGATAAAGTAGAAAAAGTGTATATGGCTAAATTAAATGGAATAATTAAGGGTGAGAAAATTAATAAATTAAAAGAGGGCATAGAAGTTGATGGTCAAATAGTAAAAGCTACTAGAGTTAAATTAAAAAAAATAAATGAAAAATCTAATACTTGTATGGTACAAATTACAATTCATGAAGGTAAAAATCATCAAGTAAAGAAAATGTTTGAAGCCGTAGGCTTTTTAGTAGATAAATTAAAAAGAGAAAAAGTAGCTTTCTTTAACCTAAAAGATTTACAGTCAGGAGAATTTAGAAAATTAACACCAAAAGAAGTAGCAAAAGTATATGCCTTAGAACAAAAAGAAAATTCCCATTAAGGGAATTTTTTACATGGCCGAATAAAGAATATAAAAACAAACAATAAGTGTAATAATGAAAAGTAAAATTAACAAAATACCAAGACCACTAATAGAGTTATGAGTGTTTTTTCTTAAATACTCCAAATAAGAAGTAGGATACTTCTTTTTAATTACTTTAATCTTTATACGATATAAAAAGACGCATAATGGATTATAACTAATCATAGCTATCGTTCTAGTAATTAATATCCCAAGAAAAATTAAAATAATATTTTCTCCAAATTGAACAATAAGATACCAAATATAAATTTCTAAAATTTGTAAAAGAAATCCTATAATAATAAACCCTCGAATCCATAAATAAAGAGGACCTAGCAAAAAGCATGTTTTAGTATTATTGCCTCTAACAATAGTATCATACGTATTACCCAAATAAATTTCTAAATCACTCACTTGATGTTCTTCATAGCCATGAATTTGTTCTCCATTATCTAAATAACCACAGTGAGTGTAAAATACATGACTCTTAGAAGTTGACATATCTTTTCCACATTTAGGACACTTCATAATGTACCTCCTACTTATAAAAGACGATTATTAATCCCATAAACTAGTATAGATAAAAATAAAAGACATAACAAATAAAGCAAATAGTAACACAGCTAAAAATAAAGACATATATTTATTAAAATGACCATTTCTTTTTCTAAGTTCTTCTAAATAGGTATTAGGATATTTCTGCTTAATTACTTTTATCTGTCTTTTATAAAAATAAATACAAATCATATTATTAACTGCCATAAAGACTGTTCTAGAAATTAAAATAGCAATAACTAACAAAACATATCGGAAATGATAAAAAGAACCAAACATCATTGCCCAAAAAAACCATTCTAAAGGCATTAGAATAATTCCTAATAAAACAAACCCTCGATAACAAAGATATAAGGGACCAAGAATGAGATTACTCAACCAATTTGTATTTCTCCAAATTTTTTCAAAGTCTTTGCCTAAATAAATTTCTAAATCACTAGCCTGTTCTTCGACATATCCGTGAATTTGTTCTCCATTATCTAAATAACCACAATGAGTACAAAAAGTATGTTCAGAATCTTTTGACATATTATTGCCACATCTTGGACACTTCATAGTCCCACCTCTAGTATAAGTATAAAGAATAGAAAATAAAAAAACAATAAAAAGTACAGTTTAAAATAAAATAATATGTTATAATTTAATAAATAAGTATAGTAAAGGGTAATAATATGAATAAGATAAAAAAAATAGTTAGACAGCATTATTTAACAATTATTGCTATTATCCTAGTAATAATTGCGATATATGGTCCTATAAGTTATTATTTAAAAGAAATAAATTTAATCTCTTATCAAAAAACAACTGATTTAAGAGTAGTCTTTTTCAATATGTCATTATACCAAGGAGCATATCTTGTTTTTCTTCCTCCAATTGCAGTCATGTTAATTATTATTGATAATTGGTATAATAAATTTAAAAATGGAAATATAAAAAACTATTTAACAAGACAATCTTATAAACAATTTAGAAAGAATTTATTTTTGTCAACAGCTAAAACAGCTCTTATTTATCCTTTAATTTTATTAATCTTTTTGATAGTTAGTTTTATTATTTCAAAAAGTGGAAGTAACCCAGTAGCAACCATAGAAAACTCTTTAAGCTATAGTGATTATAATGCCTGGGCATATCATCACTTTTTTCTATATATAATAAGATCTTCACTTTTATTATATATACAAGGATTAATGGTATCTTTCTTTCCTTTAATTTTTTTAAACAGAATTAAGAACAAAGTACTATTAATTTTATTCTCTTATATTACTTGGATTGTATCTATATTACTTTTATATGCCGTTCCTTATATGTTATTAGATATCTATTTTAATTATAAAATTAATAATACCTATTTAAATTATTATAGTTTCTTAATGTATTATAATTTAGATATGAATTACTACTTATATTTATTTTCTCTATCTTCTTTCACAATCTTCCTTTTCTTCATAAACTATTTGCTAATATATAACAAAAAAGAAAAGGTGGTATTACAAAATGAAAAAGAAATGGTATAAAGGAAATCCTTTCATCAATGCAATTACCAAAACAGGAAGGTTTAAAATATTATTATGTTTATTAGTAGCATTAGCTATATTTGCAGCCTTTAACTTTGATAAAAATGATAAAAGCCTTTTTTCAGGTATGATTTATTGCCATACTAATATTATCTTTATTCTTTTGTTTTATGCTTTCTTTTTACTAGCAACTCTAAATACTTGTATTAGTTTTTATCAATATGATTATTATTTAATCCGTCTAAAAAACAAAAAGAACGTAATAAAAAAACTAATTAGCTTAGTCTTACAAATAAATGGAATGTTATTAGTCATTTATTTTATCATTTATTTATGCTTTAATAATTTAGCTATGATAGACTGTTATGAAATAAAACCAGTATTTTCTTATGGAATCAACACTAATATTTATGCTATATACATTATGATAAAATTTTATCTTTTAGCTGTTTTTTATATGATAATAAATACTATTCTTTTTGTAATTGTAAAAGAAGGAAAGACAGCTATGATTGGTGTGTTCTATTTCATAGGATTTTTTATAATACCAAAGCCAACCATTGGGAAATTTTTTATTTTACCCTGGAATTACTATTATTTATTAGATTATAAAACATTTCCAAAAGAAGTAAGTTATTTTATTTTATATCTTCTTCTTTGCATAATCTTGATAATTATTTTAGGATGGGTAGGGACAAAACAAAAAAGAGGTGAAACATATGATAATTGAGATAAAAGGGGTATCGAAAAGTTTTAGAGGTGTTGAAGTATTAAAAGGTGTAACTATGACTTTAGAATCAGGTCATGTCTATGGCTTTATTGGTCATAATGGATCTGGTAAGACCGTATTATTAAAATTAATTTGTGCTTTTTTAGAACCAACGACAGGAGAAATATTATTTAATGGAAAAAATATAATAAAAAATAATGAATATCCTCCAAGTACTAGAGCCTTAATTGAAAGACCAACTTTTATTTCGGAGTTATCTGGAAAAGAAAACTTAGAGCTATTAGCTAAGATTCAAAAGAAGGTTGGAAATAAAGAAATAGAAGAGGCATTAAGAAAAGTAGGGCTAGAAAAAGAGAAAGATAAATTATATTATAAATATTCTCTAGGGATGAAACAAAAACTAGGGATTGCACAAGTGTTGATGGAAGATCCCCAAATATTAATTCTAGATGAACCATTTAATGGACTAGATGAGGAAAGTACAAAAAAAATTAGAGAAATACTATTAGGAGAAAAGAAAAAAGGAAAACTTATTATTTTAGCAACCCATTTAAAAGAAGATATTGAACTATTATGTGATGAATTATATAAATTTGACGATGGAGCTGTAACTAAGGAAGAAAAAGAAATAGAAATATTATAAAGTAAAAAAACACAAAGACAAGTAATCTTTGTGTTTTCCTATTCTTCAACCTCAATTGCTCCAGTAGGACAACTGTCAGCTGCATCTTGTACTTCTTGCTTTTTATCCTCTGGGACTTCTTCCTTTTTAGCAACAGAAAGCCCCTCATCATCTATTTCAAAAACATCATCACAAATAGCTGCGCAAGCACCACAACCGATGCAACTATCTCTATTAACTTTTACTTTCATATTTAATCTCTCCTTTCACTTCATTATACAAGAAAAACTTATTGACGTAAAGAGCTAATTATTACTTTTGTTTTTATTTAAGGTGTGATAAACTAAAGTATAGGAAGGTGAGCGGTATGAGAAGCAGAATGGAACGTTACGAAAAAGAAGAACAAGGACAAACAGCACGCAGATCAAACAAGAATCAAGAACTATACGAAAATATCGGACGTAATACGAAATATACTAATTTTACAGATGTAACAAACGCCAATGCTTTTGATTTGGGTACTGCTCAAAAAAACTATCGTACTAGAGAAGGTTACCATCAAATAAAAGAGTACAATGATTTTGTTCCTGAGCCTAAAGTAAAAAAAGAATTAGATGAATTCAACTATTTATATCAGGACCACGAAAATAAAGTTTATGATATTAATAGTGTAATAGCAGAAGCCAAAAAGAACCGTATCAAGAAAGATGAAATGGAAGCAAAAAGAAAGTTGAAAAATACCAACTACAATATTTTAGCCAGTCTAAACCCAGAAGAATTAGAAAAATATAGAAAAGAAAAAGTAGAACGTACGAAACCTGATGAAGAAGAATTAAGAGAGTTAATTGATACCATTACTTCGAAAACGTTAGCTGGAGAGATAGATCAGAGAACAAGTGTAGATTTATTAAGTGATTTAATGGCAACAAATATGATGGACAGAGTAGAAAAGCCACAAAAAGACGAAGAGGAATCACCAGAAGATGAGATAGAGAATGAGCCAGAAGATACGGAAGAAATTGAAGAGAAATTATCATTATCCAAAGAAATACTAGATAAAGATCAAATCGACAAAGTAAATAAACTCAAAGAAGAAAAAGGCTCTGGAAGCATTATGGATGAATCTGATACAGACTTCTATACAAGAAGCATGGACTTATCAGATAAAGATTTTGAAATGGACGATGAATTTAAAGAAAAGAAAATGCCACTAGCAATAAAAATAATTTTAATTATCTTAGTAATTGCAGTGATTGCTGTAGCAGGATACTTTATTTATAAAAACTTCTTTTAATACTCAAATTTTGAGTATTTTTTTACTGGAACTATTTCCAACAATTCCTGTTTTGTGATATATTAATAAGTATAGGATGTAGGAGGAATAGCTTGTGAATTTAAAGTTTGTAGTAAATGATTATGTATTAATCTGGAACTTATTGTTTCAAGCTTCAATAAATGAAAGAATTCATAAATTAAAACAAAAATTATGGATTAACTATAAAAAAGAATATAATGCTACTTATCGTGATAAAGAAATTATGTTAAAAGACCCTAAAAACTTTATCCCTAACGATGATAGTATTTATAATATAATGTTAGAAACGAAAGAATATGAAAAAATCAAAAAAGATACAGAAAAATATCGTAATCAAGTATTAAAAATCTGGGATGATAACAAAAAAGATGCAATTAAGATAATTAAATCTATAACAAAATTAGAAATAAAGCCATACCAAGTATTAATAGTGAATGATGGATTAGATATCATCGATACAACAACGCCAAAAGATGCTAAAGTAAATACAATTATACTAGGAAAAAAAGTAACGGCAGATACTTCATTAAAATTATTAGTAGACTTAGTTTATAGGATTATAAAAAAAGAATTACAAGAGTATAAGACAGAATATAAAGAAATTGTGGATGCAGTAATCGAGTTAGCCATATTAAATGAATTTCCAACGAGAATAACGGGACGTAGCCATTACTTAACAGGAGATCCTACGCTAAACTATTTAAAAAGACAAATATATCCATACTGGTTAATGTATTTAGGAGCGGATAAAGAAGAAATGATGAACTTTATGATGCGAGATAAAATTGCTTTTGACATAGACAAATATTCCTATGAAAAAGAGCTTAAGAAAAAAGATATACTAGGCTTTATTGATTTTTGTATTAGAAATCAAAAATATATTGTAAAAATACATGAATTAGAGATAATATAATATTTGTATAGGGGGATAGTAGCATGAACGATAAAATGGAGATTTTATTAAATAAAATAAATATGGATAAAGAAAAATATCCATATTTTTCTAGTGCTAAATTAACAAAAATAAAAGTCCATAGAAAAACATCTACATGGGAAGTATTTATTTCTATCCCTAGTGCAGTGCCATTGGAAATAATAAAAGAATTAGAAGAAAAGAAGAACAATTTAGACGAACATGCCAAAGAAATAACATTTATTTGGGATGTAGAAAATATTGATGTGAATACCTACTTAAGTTACTATCCATATGTATTAGAACAAGTAAAAGAAGAATTAAAAGTACTAGAAATCTATAGTGATGCCTTAAAAATAGAAGAGGGGTTTCTTGTTTTAATCGCAACGACACCAGTAGAACAAGAACGTCTAAACCAGGTATTAGAAAAAATTAATACAATCTATAAACATTTAGGATATAAATTTAATATTGAGATAATATTAAGACATGAAGATAATATTTTAGAAGAAATCAAACAGGACTTAGTAGTAAAAGTAAAAGTTCCAGAAAAAAAGGAAGAAACCCCTGTTGAAGTACCAAAAGAAAAGAAATTTAGAAAAGAAGCAAAAGACCCAAATAGTGTAATTGGTAGAGGAATCAAAGAAGATCCAATAAAGATTAAAACATTACTTGGAGAAGACAATAATGTTGTAGTAGAAGGATATGTCTTTGGTACTGACTATTTTGAATCTAGCAAAACAGATTTTAAAATTATTACTTTAAAAATTACAGATTATTCAGATAGTATCTATTGTAAAGTTTTTGTAAGAGATAATGATGAATATAAAAGATTATGTAAAGAACTAAAAGCAGGTTCTTGGTTTAAGATTAGAGGATATACAAAAGAAGATCAATTTGCGAAAGAATTGGTATTAAATGCTAGAGATATTATCAAGATAGAAAAAGAACAAGAAGTTGTTATGGATAAAGCGGAAAAGAAAAGAGTAGAACTACATTGTCATACAAAGATGAGCCAAATGGATGGAGTAGTAGACGATGAAACTTTACTAAAACAAGCAATCAAATGGGGCCATAAAGCAATTGCTATAACAGACCATAATGGTGTTCAAGCATTCCCGCATGTCTTTAACTTTGTAACAGGATATAACAAGAAGTTAAAAGAAGGAGAAGAACCATTTAAAGCAATTTACGGAGCAGAATTAACTCTAATTGATGATACAGTAAATATTGTAGTAAGACCTAATAATAAAAATATGTTAGAGCAAACTTATGTTGTTTTCGACTTTGAAACAACAGGATTTAATGCCGGTGGTGCAGATTCAATTATTGAAATTGGTGCTGTTAAAATAAAAAATGGAGAAATATTAGAAAAATATGATGAATTAATTAATCCAGGTCGTCCACTTCCACAAAAAATTATAGATGTAACAAACATTACAGATGAAATGTTAGAAGGAAAAGATAATGAAGAAAATGCGGTAAAAAGATTTATCGCGTGGTTCGGAGATTGCCCAATGGTTGCTCATAATGCAAAATTCGACGTATCTTTCCTAGAGATGGCCTATAAAAAATATAATCTTGGTACATTCACGAATCCAGTAATTGATACTCTAGAATTATCTAGAACAATGGATAATACTTATGCAAGACACTCTCTATCCGCTTTAGTAAAACGTTACGAAGTACCATGGGATGAAAGCGCTCACCATAGAGGAGACTACGATGCTGAAGGAACTGCACTAGTATTCCATAAGATGTTAAAGAAATTATCTAATCGTAATATAGAGACAATGGATCAATTAGATACTTTAGTTAGTAAAGATGAAATTCATAAATATGGTCGTGCTTACCACGTAAATTTATTAGTAAAGAATAAAACTGGCTTAAAAAATCTATTTAAATTAATATCACTAGCAAACACTACTTATCTATATAAAACACCAAGAATATTACGTAGTGAAATAGAGCGTCATAGAGAAGGAATATTAGTAGGTAGTGGTTGTTATGAAAGTGAAGTATTTACTCTAGCGAAATCCAAAAGTGAAGATGAACTTTCTAACATTATTCGTTTCTATGACTATGTAGAAGTACAACCAATGGAGTGTTATAATCATTTAATTCAATCAGGTGACTTTGGAACGGAAGTAGAACTTGCTGCTCACATTGAAAAAATTGTTCGTGTAACAGAAGAAGCAGGAAAGATTATTGTTGCAACAGGAGATGTTCACCATCTAACAAGAGATGATAAAATCTATCGAGAAATTATCGTTAATCAAAAAGTGCCAGGGGGAGGACGTCATCCATTAGCAAGGTCAAATATCAAAGAAATTCCATCCAACCATTTTAGAACAACAGATGAAATGTTAGACGACTTTAAATTCTTAGGAGAGGAAACCGCAGAAAGAATAGTAGTGGAAAACACCAATAAAATTGCCGATATGGTAGAAATCATTGAAGTCATTATTGATACTGGTGGTATTCCATTTTCTCCAAGAGTAAAAAGTGATGATGGAAAAAGTTATCTAGACTGTCCAAGAGTAGTAACTGACTTAGTTTACGACAAGGCAAAGGAGTGGTATGGAGATCCGCTACCTTATTCTATAGAAGAACGTATCTCAACCGAGTTATATGGAGATATTGTATTTAAGACAATAAAAGAACAATTAGAAAAAGAAAACTTAAGTGAAGAAGAATTTACGGTAAAAGTACATAAAATGCTACATGATGAAATTCTAAAAGGAGTAGACAATATAAAAGCTCTAATTAGAAATCACATCCAAGAAACAAGTGAAGAAGAATTATCTAAAGATGAATTAGAGAAAAAACTAGATAAATCGTTAGGTGGAGTTATCGGTGGAGGATTCGATCCAATTTACTTGATTGCTCAACGTCTAGTAAAACACTCTAATGATGAAGGTTATTTAGTTGGATCCCGTGGTTCTGTTGGTTCAAGTTTCGTTGCGACTCTAATGGGAATCACAGAAGTAAATCCATTAGCTGCACATTACCGTTGTACAGAATGTAAATTAAGTATCTTTGAAGATGATGAAGGTAATCCCCTAGGAGCAACCTATTCGTCAGGATTTGACTTACCTGATAAAGAATGTCCACACTGCCATATTCCTATGATTAAAGATGGACAAGACATGCCATTCGCAACCTTCTTAGGGTTTAATGCCGATAAAGTACCAGATATCGACTTGAACTTCTCAGATTTAAATCAAGCAAGTGCTCATGCCTATACGAAAGTATTATTTGGAGAAAACAATGTTTTCCGTGCTGGAACTATCGGTACAGTTGCCGAAAAAACAGCCTTCGGATTTGTAAAAGGATACTGCGAAGAAAAAGAACTAGGTGATATGAGAACAGCAGAAGTAGAACGTCTTGCTATGGGATGTACTGGAGTGAAAAGAACAACAGGACAGCATCCAGGAGGAATTGTTGTTATTCCAGATTATATGGATGTTTATGACTTTACACCATACCAATTCCCAGCAGAAGATGCAACTGCTGAATGGAGAACAACTCACTTTGATTACCATGCCATCGACCAAGATGTATTAAAGCTTGATATTTTAGGACATTCAGATCCAACCCAATTGCGTTTAATTCAATTACAATCGGGAACAGATATTATGAAAGTACCATTAGATGATAAAGAAACAATGAGTATCTTCACTTCAACAGAAGCACTAGGTGTAACAACAGAACAAATTATGTGTAATACCGGAACACTAGGTATTCCAGAATTCGGGACACCATTTACTATTAAATTAGTAGAAGACACAAAACCAAAAAGTTTTGCAGAACTTGTTAAAATTTCAGGACTTTCTCATGGTACGGATGTTTGGTTAGGAAATGCTCAAGAGTTAATTGCTAATAACGTAGTACCATTTAAAGATGTTATCGGATGTCGTGATGATATTATGGTTAACTTAATGTACTATGGACTAGAACCAATTAAAGCCTTCAAAATTATGGAGTTCGTTCGTAAAGGAAAAGCATCAAAAGATCCAGAAACTTGGCAACAACATAAAAAGACTATGGAAGACGCCAATATTCCAAAATGGTTTATTGATTCTTGTCAAAAAATTAAATACATGTTCCCAAAAGCCCATGCGGCAGCATATGTTATTAGTGCTTTCCGTATAGCTTGGTACAAAGTTCATATGCCAGTATACTTCTATTCTTCTTGGTACTCATCAAAAGCAACAGATGTAGACTTAGATGCTATGATCAAAGGATATAGTGCTATAAAAGCAAGAATTGAAGATATTCAAGTAAAAGGATATGAAGCGACCAACAAAGAAAATGGACAAGCTGAAAGTTTAAAGGTTGCGCTAGAAGCAACGGCTAGAGGAATCAAATTCTTAAATGTAGATTTATATAAGAGTGATGCTACTGTCTGGGTTGCAAAAAACGATACAGAAATCTATCCACCATTTAATGCAATTGATGGGCTTGGAGACACTGTTGCCAAAAACATCGTAGAAGAAAGAGAAAAGCAACCATTTATTAGTATTGAAGATGTACAAAAACGTGGAAAAGTATCAAAAACATTAATTGATAAAATGACAGAAATGGGAATTTTGAAAGACTTACCAGATTCCAATCAGTTATCTTTATTTTAAAGAAGGGTATTCTCTTCTTTTTTTCTTGTCAAAAAATAATAATCATGACATAATTTAAATAGAGAGGAGAGTATTATGAAAAGAGTAGTTATATTGGGCATAGCACTACTAGTATTAGCAACAGGTTGTGGTCAACAAACAAATTATAATTATACAACTAACAAAGAAGACCAAATGATTTGTACAAGAACAGCAAATGCGAATGGGTTAGAAATGGATTTCCGTTATGAGGTATACTATCAAGGAAATGATGTAAACAAAGTTCAGACAACTGAAAAAATAACGTCAGATTCTAATGAATTATTACAAACGTATCAACAACAGATAAAAAGTCTTTATAGTAACTTTGATAATATTGAACACTATAACTATGATGTAAAAATCGAAGGAAATACATTAATCAGCACAACAGATATTAATTACCAAAAAATGAATATTGATGAATTAGTGAATGTTGATTCTTCTATAGAGCAATTATTAAACGACGACCGCAAAATAGATTTAGATAAGATTACCCAAGTATATGAACAATTAGGTGCAACCTGTGAAAAATAAGCGACTAGTCGCTTTTTTACTTGCCAAAATAAAGAATATATGCTATAATATGACTACTTTGAAGGGGGAAGGTAAAGTATGATTAAAGATTTAAGAGTGTTTAAAAAGAACATAACAGCAATCGCTTTAGCTTGTACGATGGTATTAATGAGTGGGTGCTCTAAAGGCAGCCAACAAGCACCAGAGACGGAACCATCTTATTCAACTATTTATATGACAGAATATGATACAGATGCTCATGAGTTATATTGGGATGAAAAAACACAAAGTGAATTGGATGCTATTCCTGATGATATTATTGCTTTAGAAGAAGTACAAGATGGCACTTTATATGTTGCTAGTTATCACGATATCGGTTATGAAGCAGCTATGAAGAATGATACAAAAAGTGAAGCAATACAAAACAATCCTGAATATGGACAAAATGAAGCTTTTAGTGCCGGATATGATTTAGGAAAAGCAGACAAATATTTGAAAAAAGCGCAAGCAGAGCAAAGAACATATGTAAGTATTAGAGTAGGGATGGATGAAGAATCTGCAGCAGAGGAGGCTAACTATTATCCATTAGATGAATTAACAGTAGTTTCTTATGAAGGAGCAAATGCAATTGTCAGAGGATATAATGAAGATGCTGTCAAGAAAGGTAATTATGAAGATTTGTTAGGTCAAGATATGACAGAATATATTGGTCAAGAGTTTACAGCAACTTCACTTCGCAGTTTCGCAACAGAAAACATAGATACCTTACCAGATGCACTATACATAGTATCTGACGATTATCGCCACATTGCAGAAATAACAACTGCAACTATGGCTCAGGTAAAGACAAATACATCAAGTAAAACACGATAGAAGAGGGGTTTTTATGAGTAAATTTATAGATTATTATGCTGCATTAGGACTTTCACCTGATGCGAGTGAACGAGAAATAAAAAAGGCTTATCAAAAAATAGCCAAAACATGTCATCCGGATATGACAAAAGGCTTACCTGAAGAAGAAAGAAAAAAAAGAGAAGCAACTTTTATTTTAGCAACCGAAGGGTATAAAATTTTAAAAGATCAAGAAAAAAAAGAAACCTACGATGCTAAATATCGTCTACATCATGAAAGAAAAAACAAGTCTACAACAAAAAGCACTACATATAAAGAGCAAGAGAGAAGCGGATATAGAAATACGAATAGTTATACAAAAAATAACTATGAAAAAGCCTATGATACACAATATGAAGATGAAACGGATTATTGTGACGTGTACGATATCATGCGAGAAATACTTAGAGATTTCATGAATGTATATTATGATGTAAAGGAAGAAGAATATACTATTAGAGAACGTGCTAAAGAATATCGTAAGACATTTAGACACATGAATCGTCCAACAATATTAAAAAAGGGATTTATTATTTTTGGAAGTGAACTATTATATTCTGCTGAAAAATTAAAATTAAAAAGAAAAGATGACGCTAGTCACTACATTATGAGAAATCGTGGGAAAGCTTTGGTTGCAGCAGGATTGGCAGTAGCATTAGTAACAGGTATGTTTTCAGGAACAAAAGATACAACACCAGTCTCAGATCCAATAACTACAGAAACTTCAGACTTTTTAGCGAAACCTGTAGAACCAACAATTACAATAACCAGAATATATACGGTAGAAGCCGGAGATACGCTATCAGGACTTGCAGAAGAAGCAAACTGTACAAAGCAAGAAATAAAAGATTTAAATGATATGGATACAGACTATCTTTATTATCAAGATACCATATCTGTACCTTATCATATACCAGAAGATGAAATAGGTAGATATACAACAGTAGAACTATATAATGGAGAAAACTTATATGATTTTGCAGAAACTTATCAAACTGACCCAGAGTCATTACAAAAATTAAATCCAGATACAATTATTGAAGTAAATGATAGTTATGCAATAACATCTGATACTATTGTAATACCAACTTTTGCTCCATACGATTATAATGCCAATAAAGCAAAATAAAACAGGGTAGAAATACCCTTTTATTTTTTGTATAATAAAAAACGAGGGATCAAGATGAAGAAATATTTAACAGTAATAAATAAAGAAAACAAAATAAAACAAAGTTATTTAAAAAATATAAAATTAGTAAATAGAAAAAACTATCAAAATAAAGATACTTTAATCGAAGAAGAAACAGCCCTAGCCTTTGACCAGTTAAAAAACTTTTTAAAAAGAAAAAATATAAAAATGGAAATAGATGATGCCTATCGTAGTCAAGAACATCAACAGAATTTAAAAGAACAATTTAGCAAAGAATATGGAGAAGACTATGCAAATGCTATAGTAGCAGAACCAGGAACAAGCGAACATCATACAGGATTAGCAATCGATATTGTATTAGAAGTGAATGGAAAATATGATGAAGAAAATGATGAAATATTGGAACATTTGGATAATTATAAACAATTTGTTCCATATCTATCTAAATTTGGATTTATTATAAGATATCCTGAAGGTAAAGAAGAAATAACAGGATATCCATATGAGCCTTGGCATATTCGTTATGTTGGAAAAATACCAGCAACTATCATGGAGAAAAATAATTGGACGATAGAAGAATACCTAAAAAACTTCTCAGCTATTCTATATGTAAATAAACCAGCGGGTATAACATCATTTGATGTAGTAAATGAAATTAGTAATATTTTTGGAATAAAAAGAGTAGGACACACAGGAACTCTTGATCCTCTAGCCGAAGGTGTTTTAATAGTAACAGTAGGACAAGCAACAAAAATTGCTGAACTAATAACAGCCGAAGATAAAGAATATAAAGCAGGTGTTTTATTAGGTGTAGAAACAGATACCCTAGATATCACGGGGAAAGTTACCAAAAGTAAACCAGTAGATTTATCGAAAGACATAGAAAAAGTAATAAATAGTTATCAAAAAACTTACATGCAAGAAGTCCCAATATATTCAGCAATCAAAGTAAATGGAAAAAAATTATATGAATATGCTAGAAGTGGTAAAGAAGTAGAACTTCCTAAAAAAGAAGTAACAGTAAAAAAAATCAAGTTATTATCAAGTGATAATGATACGTTTATGATAAAAGCAAAAGTCACAAAGGGATGCTATATTAGAAGTTTAATAAGAGATATTGGAAGAAGCTTAGATACCTATGCTACCATGACAACACTAGTTAGAACAAAACAAGGAAAAGTTGATATCAAAGAAACAAATACTCTAGAAGAAATAAAAAAAGGAAAAGCAAAGCTTCATAAAATAGATGAAGTTTTAGACTTGCCAACAATTACAGTAGACAAAGAAACAGAAAGAAAGATAAAAAATGGTATGAAATTACCAAATAAATATCAGATAAAAAACAAAGTAATATTTAAAACTAAAAATAATAAAATTTTAGGTATCTACAAAGTAGAAAAAGACATACTAAAAGTATGGAAGAACTTTTAAAAAAAGTTCTTTTTCTTTACAGTAAAATGGAGTTTTACCCCTAGGAAAGAAATAAAAAACTATAGTATAATTAACTAGAAAGTAGGGGATGGCATGTTAGAAGTAGTTTTTTTACTTTTGGGATTTATAATTATAATTAAATCAAGTGATATTTTAGTAGACTGCGCATCTTCTTTAGCAATCCGTTGTAAGATACCTAAAATGTTAATAGCATTAACAATCGTTGCATTTGGTACTTGTGCTCCAGAAGTAGCGATTTCTTTCCGGAGTGTCGCGGAAGGAAATGGTACTATGGCATTTGCCAACGTAGTAGGAAGCTGCATCGTAAATACTTTCTTAATTATTGGATTAGCAGCCCTCGTTAGGCCAATTAGAGTAAAGCACGCAACGATAAAGAAGGAATTGCCAATTTTATTAATCATCACCACAGGATTCGTAGTCTTGATGTTAGATAGTGTATTTAATCCACTGACTCCAAATACATTTTCTAGAGCAGATGGAATTATTTTAATTCTACTATTCTGTATGTTTGTATCATATATCGTACAGTTATTAAAAAAGAAAGATGATGATGCAGATAAAATAGAACCAAAATATAAAAATATATTTTTAATTTTATTCTTGCTTATCGGGTCAATAGTCTGTATTTCATTAAGCAGTGATGTGATTGTAAATAACGCTACAGCCTTAGCAGAAAAACTAAATGTAAGTGAAAAAGTAATTACAATGATTGTCGTTGTGATTGGAACATCTTTACCAGAGATGTTTATGACAGTAACAAGTGCTAGAAAAAAAGAATTTGATATGGCCATAGGTAATATTATAGGAACTAATATTTTTAATATTTGTATTGTATTAGGTTTACCAATCGCAATCTATGGAGATTTAGTATTAGAAAACTTTAATCTTACAGATATAGTAACAGTATTCTTAACTTCCTTCTTGCTTTATATATTTGCTCGTAGCGAAAGAGAAGTATCAAAAAAAGAGGGAATCTTGATGTTAAGTATCTTTGTAGCATATTATATATGCCTAATCATAGGATAAAGCTTGCAAAAATAAAAAAAGTATAGTATATTATATGTGCTGCCAATACTCAGTTTAAAGAATTTCCGACTTTTTACTTAGTTTTGGTGAATTTATAAGAAAGGAAGTGTTAATATGGCATTAACAAAAGAAGAAAAAAGTGCAATCATTAAAGATTTCGCTAAAAATGAAAAAGATACTGGTTCTGCAGAAGTACAAATCGCAATTTTAACAAAAGAAATTAACGATTTAACAGAACACTTAAAGACACACATTCACGATTATCATTCAAGAAGAGGACTTTTAAAGAAAGTTGGACAACGTCGTAACATGCTAAATTACTTAGCTAAGAAAGACATTCAAAGCTATCGTGAAGTAATTAAAAAATTAGGTTTAAGAAAATAGTACAAAATGTACTATTTTTATTTTTAAAAGAAAAGAAATCAAAGAAAAAGTAGAAATTTTTCAACTTTTCTGCTATTCTAGTAATGGAACTTATATGGAGGAAGTATGAAAAAGAAATTTGAATTAGATTTTTATGGAAGAAAGATCATAGTAGAACATGGGGAACTTGCAAAACAAGCGGATGGTGCAGTATTAGTTCGTTACAACGATACTGTAGTATTAACTGCAGCTGTCGTATCAAAGACTGTAAATCTACTATCTGACTTTTTTCCGTTAACAGTAAACTATCAAGAAAAATTATATTCTGTAGGTAAAATACCAGGAGGATTTATTAAAAGAGAAGGTCGTCCAAGTGAAAATGCTACATTAGCGGCACGTATGATTGATCGACCAATGAGGCCTTTATTCCCAGAAGGATTTAAAAATGAGGTACAGGTTATCTCAACTGTTTTATCAGTAGATCAAGAGTGCTCTCCAGAATTGACTGCGATGTTAGGTTCTTCTTTAGCAGTGTCTATCTCAAAGATACCATTTAATGGACCAATTGCTGGTGTAAAAGTAGGTAGAGTAAATGGAGAGTTTATCATAAACCCAACTCCGGAAGAGTTAGAACAATCTGAATTAGATTTAACTGTTGCTGGAACAAAAGATGCTATCAATATGGTAGAGTCTAGTGCCAAAGAAGTAAGAGAAGACATCATGTTAGAAGCATTAATGTTTGGACATGAAGCAGTAAAAAAACTAATCGCTTTTGAAGAAGAGATAATCGCTGAAATTGGCGATGAAAAAATGGAATATGAAACACTAACAATTGAAGATGAAATGAAAGAGAGAATTACTTCTCTAATTTCCGATAAGATGGATAAAGCGCTTCGTATTAAAGATAAGTTAGAAAAGTATACAGCTATCGACGCTATAAAAGAAGAAGTAGAAGAACTATATAGAAGTGAATACGAAGATAAAGTAAAAGACGAGGAACTAAAAGAAATATTGGTAAAAGCCGATATGGTAGTATCTGATATTGAATACAATTTGTTTAGAAGTATCGTAGTAAAAGAACATATTAGATCTGATGGTAGAAAAATGGATGAGATTAGACCTTTATCTACAGATATTGATTTATTACCAAGAACTCATGGATCAGCACTATTTACTCGTGGTGAAACACAAGCTTTATCTGTAACTACACTAGGTGCTATCGGAGAACATCAAATCTTAGATGGTCTTGGACTAGAAGATCAAAAGAGATTTATGTTACACTATAACTTTCCACAATTCTCCGTTGGAGAAACTGGTAGATATGGCGCTCCAGGAAGAAGAGAAATTGGCCACGGAGCACTAGGAGAAAAAGCCTTATTACAAGTAATACCAAGTGAAGAAGACTTCCCATACACCATTCGTGTTGTATCAGAAATATTAGAATCAAACGGTTCATCCTCTCAAGCAAGTATTTGTGCAGGTTGTATGTCACTAATGGCCGCAGGAGTTCCAATTAAAGCTCCAGTTGCTGGTATTGCTATGGGATTAATTACTCATGATGAAGATTATACAATTTTAACAGATATTCAAGGTATGGAAGACCATTTAGGAGATATGGACTTTAAAGTTGCAGGAACGAAAAACGGTATCTGTGCATTACAAATGGATATTAAAATTAAAGGAATTACAAGAGAAATTTTAAAAGAAGCATTAGAACAAGCTAAGAAAGCTCGTATGGAAGTTCTTGATGTTATGCAAAAACAAATTGCGGAACCTAGAAAAGAAGTATCTAAATACGCACCTAAGATGGAAACATTCATGATAGATCCAATGAAAATCAAAGATGTTATAGGTAAGGGTGGAGAAATGATTACAAAAATCATTTGTGATGCTTCTAACGTTAAAGATGTTAATAATATTAATGCTGTTAAAGTAGACTTAGAAGATGATGGACGTGTAATTATCTATCATAGTGATCAAGAAATTATCAACAAAACAAGAGAAATGATTGAAGAAGTAGTTCGTGAAGTAGAAGTTGGCAAAATCTATGAAGCAAAGGTAGTAAAGATTGAAGACTTTGGTTGCTTTGTACAATTATGGCCAGGTTGCGAAGGATTAGTGCATGTTTCTCAACTTGCCCATGAGAGAGTTGCTAAAGTAGAAGACGTTGTAAAAGTTGGAGACGAAATTATTGTCAAAGCTTTAGGACCAGATAAAAAAGGAAGACAAAACTTCTCAAGAAAAGATGCCCTTCCAAAACCAAAAACAAAAGCTAAGGAAGAGAAGAAAATAGAAAAAAATGAAGAATAGAAAAGTTCAGAAATGAACTTTTTTTTCATATACTGTTCTAGGTGATTTTATGTTGAAGAAAAAACTAATTCAAGTAACACTAGTTTTATTATTAGTACTATTTAGTTTTTATTATACAAATAAGACAATAGATATTATTAGAGAAACAGACCCTTTGATGAAACAAATAAAGGAGGAAAGCAAAAAATATGTAATCAGTGCAGAAGATGCCAAAATAGAAGGAAATAAAATAGTTCCAGGAAAGAACGGAAAAGAAGTAGACTATGAAGAAACATACCAAAAGATGAAACAATATGGTGCCTATAATGAAAGTCTAACAGTATTTAAAGAAACAACTCCTACATTATCTATCGAAGAAACATATGATAAGTTTATTATTTCTGGAAATGAAGAAAAAAAAGAAGTAGCTTTAGTCTTTCCTATTTATAATACAACAGATCCAAAAAAAATAATTCAAATATTAAACCAAGAAGGAGTAGCAGCAACTTTTTTTATCGATGGTCTTTGGCTAGAGAATAATTTAGCTTTAATCAAAAAAATGACTAACCACGAACTAGAAATCTTAAGTTATAATAATCGTTATGAAGAAATATATTTTTCATCAGCTCTACAATATCTAAAAAATGTAACAGGAAGAGAAGGAGAATATTGTTATGCAGACTATGACAATAAAGAGGTAATAGAATTATGTAGTAAATTAGAACTGCATACGATTACTCCAACAATAAAGATAACTAATACTCCTTATCAAGATATAAAACAGAAACTTCAGAATGCTGCTATTATTTCTTTTCCTATTAATACTACAACAGAAATAGAATTACAAACAGTAATAACTTATATAAAATCAAAAGGGTATAATATCGTAACATTGAAAAGTCTATTAAGTGAAAGTCTAGAAAAGTAAACCTCCAAAGGATTTTAAAGAAGTGTCAATTTGACATTTCTTTTATTTTGTGGTATAATGTGCTACACAATGAAGGGGGATTAGTTAATGTCACTATTAACTGAAAATATTCAAGCAGGAGTTCCGATAGAAGCACCAATAATAATAAGAGGATCAGATATATGTGGAGTATGTGATGATAAAGATACAGTAGAAAAAACATTATTAGAAGAACATAAAAAACTATTGGATTTTATAGGAACACTTGGAACGATACAAAATATTTATATGTACGCAACAACAGAAGTTAGAACTGATAATGAAACTTTAGAAAAAAAGATAATATTTAGTCCTACTTTATTAATAAATAGTATAGCTAGTAATCTAAATATAAATTTGAAAAATAAACAAGAAATAGACTCTAATCTCGTTGATATTGAAAAATTTGAAAACTTATATCATAAGAAAATGAAATTATTAAGAAGAGTGAGAAAGCCAAAAGAATTAGCGAAGGAATTTCCAGTCCTTTATAAACAATATCAAGTAAGACAAAAACAATATCAAGAAGTACTCCAAAAATTTATTCCTGTTTTACAAATGAAAAAAGATTTTCATGCTGCCGGATTTGAAATAGTACTAAAACAATATTTAAAAGAAATTGGTATTACAGATATTAATGAGTTTATAAGAAATCAAGGAAAAGTATCTACAGCAGGTTTTTGTGAAATTTGTGCTCAAGGATTAGAGACAATAAAAAATAATATGCCAGAGATTGTAAAATATATGTTTGCCCATCCATTAAATATAGAAGATAAATTATCAACAAATGATCAAGAAAAATTAAGTCTGTTTATTGCCAGTCAATATTTGCTCGCTGCTAAAACATATGGACAAGAAGATATACAAAAATACTTACTTTATATGGTGCATTATTTTAGAGAAAACCCAGACAGAAAAACAAATGACGAATTACAAATTACTATAGGTAATGTTCAAAATGAGAGAACTGGAGTAACTGAGCAAGGTTTTTCTATTACACCAAAACAGTTATATGAACAATATAAAGAAATAGCAGTTAATTATCCAGAGCTTCGTTTATTAAATTTCGATGATGTTGATTTTTCAACATTTAATTTACAAGAAGCAGAAGAATTTATTAATTTAATGTTAGAAGATATTAAAGTAAACTGGGATATAATTCCAGAAGAGAAGCTAGATGAAAGAGTAATCTCAGAAGTAAAAATAGAAAAAAGGAATAGTTTAAAATCAGAAGAAGAGCAAAGAGAACATCAAGAAAAATTAGTAAATCTTTATATGGAGAAAAAAGAATTTTATGATAGCACAGACCCATTTTATAGAATTGCTGGTAAAAATACATTTAATGGTTATATTGGGCATATCTATACAAATGGAAAGGTTATTCTAGATAAGTTCTTTGAAAATGCTGATACTGGAAGAGTTGCTGACGGACAAGCAATCTATGTTATGAACTTTGAAGATTTTGCTAGATTATCAGCATTACCTAAAAGTGAATTAATTCAAAATCCTGCATGTAGAAGAATTATCCATGCTGGAGATTGGCAAAGTAGAGTGCAAAATGAAATAAATTCAGAAACTATGAATAAGCCAGGAGTAGAACTTCAGAAACTACAACAAGAAGGAAAAATAGTAAAACAATAGAGGAGAAAACAATGAATACACAAATAAAAAAAGTAAATGCTAAAAAATTAATACCATTATTACTAACAGGAGCAATCATCGCAACAAACGTCACAGGATGTTCAAATGTTCCAAAGATTGAAGAGTCTATAGAAATAACTTTAGAAAAAACAAAAACTAGAACAAAACTAGATGATATATTTACAGATTCAGAAGAAAGAGGACAACAATTACAAACATTAGATGAAATGTTAGAAAAACACGATGCCTTAGAATCAATAAAAATAAAAGGAAAATCGACTTTAACAAAAGAAGAAAAAGAAAAACTAAATCAAATTAGTGTAGAAACAGTAAAAAGTTTAATTGAATTATATCAAGATCAAGATTTAACAGAAGAAGCAAGACAGTTAGTAGAAGAAAATCTAAAACAAGTAAAAGATGCAACAGATACTTGGTTATCGTATAATGTAACAAATACATCTATTGATGCATTAAAAACAGCAGTTAAAGTAGCTACTTGTGATGCTGTAGGAATAGATGCTGAAGACTTTAATAATGTAAAAATTGATGCTCCAACAGGAAATTATACAGAATTAGGAGTATATGTAGAAGATATTGATAAACACTATCGTATAAAAGATAATTCTATTTATGGAGAGATGATTCACATTATTTATAATTTACAACAACACCCACTAGAGGACAAAGCGATAAAGTATGGAAAACAAGCAGTAAATCTAATTAAAGTAAGTGCTTATTCTGAACCTACACTATCTGAGAATACAATTACATCAAGTGATAGCTATAAAGAAATAAAAGAAAAAATAAAAAGGCTAGATTAGTATTAAATTGACAAAAACAGTCCTTTATGTTATAATATACACACATTTGAAAAGGGGGATATAAAATGAAATTAAATGGAAAAAATATAAAAGTAAAAAGAGGTGCTGCTACTCTTATCGTTACTTTAGCAATTGCAATGGGAGTTGTAAGTTGCAGTAGCGAGAAAATACCAAAAGTAGAAGAGTCTTTAAATAGAACAACAGTATTGACTCAAGATGATAGTATGTTAGATGACGTATTAAAGGTATCAAAAGCAGATAATGGTAGCTTAACAGAATTAGACAAACTGGATAGAGCCATCGAAATCTATGAAAAATTAGAAGATAGTAATTTAGACAGTTATAGTTATATTTTAACAGACGAGGAAAAGACAAATTTAGACCGCTTACCAGCAAGTTATATTGAAACTATGCAAGAAGTATTGGAAGATGAAAATAGCACAAGAGCAGAACAACTTCAAACTGGTAGATGGTTAAATTATCTACAGGATGATGCAGAATCTACGATTGAAAATGCCTCTCCTATCATTATAGAAGCAGGATTAAAAAGAGCTGTCAAAGCAGGAGTAGTAGATGCTTTAGAATTATCTCCAGAAGAGTTTGCTTCAGTTACTATCGGTCCTGAAAGAGTAGACGAAGGAAATCATATGTTTACAGTTGCAGTTCAAAATAAAAATTATTCAGTAGATGGGAATTCAATTTACGGTAGAATGATTAAGCATCTTTATGATATCCAAGGAGAAGAAGATAGAAACTTCGACTTGAATTTAGAACAATCAAAAGAAGCTTTAAATTTAATAAAAGTAAGTGCTTACAGTGGAGCTAAACTATCAGATAACAACGAAATAACTTCTGAGACTAGCTATAGTGATATTAGTGCTTTACAAAAATCAAAAAAATAAAACCATTTTTATAAATGGTTTTTTCTTTGCAATAAAAGACTTTTCATTGTTTTACAACAAAATTTATAGTATACTTAACTATAGGGTGAAGAGTATGTACTTAAAAGAAATTGTAACAAGTGGTTTTAAATCGTTCGCAGACAAAATTGATATCAAACTAGATAATAAGATAACCTGTATAGTAGGGCCAAATGGTTCAGGAAAAAGTAATGTAGTAGACGCAGTAAGATGGGTATTAGGAGAACAGTCTGTAAAATCTCTTCGTGGAGAAGGATCCATGAGTGATGTAATATTCTCCGGAAGCAAAAGTAGAAATCCCCTTAATGTAGCATCTGTAGAACTAGTATTTGATAATTCTGATCATTTCTTAAATGTTCCATATACTGAACTTTCTATTAAAAGAAGAGTGTATAGAAGTGGAGAAAATGAATATTATTTAAACGGTGAAAAATGTAGATTAAAAGATATTTATAATCTACTATTAGATACAGGTATGGGAAAAGAATCATTCAATATTATTTCTCAAGGAGAAGTAGAAAAAATACTTAGTAATTCCCCAACAGATAGACGTATTATTTTTGAAGAGGCTGCAGGTATTTTAAAATATAAAAAGAGAAAAGAAGAAGCATTACGAAAACTAGACCGTACCCATAATAATATCGATAGAGTAAATGATATTATTAGTGAATTGGAAACGCAGGTTGCTCCACTAAAAGAACAAAGTGAAAAAGCAAAAGAATATTTAGAAAATAAAAAAGGTCTAGATAACTACGAAGTAGCATTACTTGCTTATGATTTAGAAAATGAAAAATTTGAATTAGAACGAATTAAAGCAGAAAAAGAAAAATTAGAAAAAGAAATTATGGAATTATCTAACGAAACTTCTAAAAATGATGCGATAGATTTAGAGCAAGCAAACAAACTAGAAAAGTTAGAAAAAGAAGAAAGTACTCTTCAAAGAAGACTATTAGAAGTAACTGAAATGGTAGAAAAAGTAAATGGAGAGAAGAACCTATTACAAGAAAGAAATAAACAGAATAAAGAAAAAGAAGAAGTAGAAGAAGAATTAAGAAACCTTTTAGAAAAAAAGTCTAGTATAGCATCATCAATTCAAAAGATAAAAAAAGAATTAGATGTAATTGTAGAAGATGGAAAAAAAGAAGAAGAAAAGGGCAAAGAAGTAGAAAGAAGATTAGAAAAAGCAAAACAAAAAAAGAATATGCTAACAAGTGATTATTCACAACATGAAAGAAGTATTATTTCTATAGGACATAAAATAACGAATCTAAAAAGAGAAATAGAAGAAGGCGGAGATTTACCTAACGGTATCAGAAAAGTTTTAGAATCATCTTCTTTATCTGGGATTCATAATACGATAGGAAATATTTTAAATACTAAAGATGAATATATAAAAGCTTTAAATATTGCTATCGCAGCTAATAAAAACTTTGTAATTACTAGTGATGAAACATCTGCAAAATTAGCTATTAACTATTTGAAAGATAATCACTTAGGAAGAGGAACGTTCTTCCCACTTACAGTAATTAAGTCCAGATATGTGGATAAAGATTCATTAAGAGCGATAGAAAAAGAGGAAGACTTTATTGGTGTATTAAGTGATCTTGTAGAATATGATAAAACTTACCAAAATATTATAGAAAACCAATTAGGAACAGTAATTGTTTCTAAGGATTTAGATAGCGCAACACGTATAAGTAATAAGGTAAATAGAAAATATAAAATAGTCAGTTTAGATGGCGATGTAGTAAATGTAGGAGGAAGTCTAACCGGAGGATCTATTGCTTATCAAACAAGAAGTATTATAGTTTTAAAACAAGAATTAAAACGCCTAGAAGAACAAGAAACACTAGTAAAACAAGAGTTGGAAGAAATAAAGAAAGAATTAGAAGAAGCAGAAAGTGAAATGCAAAAAATTGAAGAAGAGGAATTTAGCACGTCTAAAATAAAAGTAACAATCAAAGAAAAATATGATGCAAAAGCAGATGAAATTAAAAGACAAAGAAAAGAACTAGAAGACATAGAAGGAAAATGGCAAACACTAAATGCAATTTCTAATAATACACTAAGTGATAAAGAACAAGAGTTGATAGAGCAATACCATGCATTAAATGCAGAAAAGGCAACAATTCAAGTAACTTTAGAACAAATTAGAAAAGAAATAGAAGATATCAAAAGACAAACAGAAGAACGTTTGGCAGAAGATAAATTGAAAAATTCTAACTTAAGAAATTTAGAAAAGACTCTTCATGAAAAAGAAGTAGCGCTAAATAGAATAGAAATTAGAATGGATAATATGTTAGATACTCTAAATACAGAGTATGAATTAACATTTGAAAAAGCCAAAGAAAAATATCATTTAGATATTGAACCAGAAGAAGCAAGAAGAAAAGTTAGTCAATTTAGAGCTAATATAAAACGTATAGGTATGGTAAATCTAGCAGCAATAGAAGAGTATGAAAGAGTAAATACAAGATATGTATTTTTAACTAATCAACGAGAAGATTTACTAAAAGCCGAAGATACATTATTAGAAATTATGAATGAAATGGACGATGTCATGAAAGAAGAGTTTAAGACGACTTTTGATCAAATCGCCAAAGAGTTTAAACAAGTATTTAAAGAATTATTTAGCGGCGGAAATGCTGATTTAAAACTAACAGAACCAGACAATCTATTAACAACGGGAGTAGAAATCGTTGCATCTCCACCAGGGAAAAAGCTAACTACGATATCTCTTCTTTCTGGAGGAGAAAAAACTTTAACTGCAATCTCTTTACTTTTTGCAATACTAAATGTAAGAACAGTTCCTTTCTGTTTATTTGACGAAGTAGAGGCTGCTCTAGATGAAGCAAATGTTGCAGAATTTGGTAAATATTTAGATCACTATAAAAATAAAACACAATTCTTAATCATCACTCATAAAAAGAAAACAATGGAGTATGCCAATACTTTATATGGTATTACCATGCAAGAGTCGGGTGTATCAAAATTAGTTAGTGTAAAACTAAATCAAGTAATAGAAACATTATAGAGAGCAAAGGCTCTCTTTTATTGACTTTATAGAAAATAATAATTACAATAAAAAGTTAGAAAAGAGGATATTATGCCAGTATTACAAACAGAAGTATTACCAATTGAATATGATGATAAAACGAAAAAAATAGCATTAAAAACAAAAGCTTGGCTAGATACAAATCCATCTTTCTTTAAGGAGTTTTTACCATCTACAGATAAAATTAGCTATATTGATAAAAAAAGCCCCTTATATATTGGAATGAAAGAGTCAATATTAGAACATTTAGATGGTATTACCGCAAAAGAAGCAATTAAAATATTAAAAGATACCTCACAAATTACAATAAAAGATAAAATATTAATTTTAATGTATCTTTGGAATGAACGTATTAATGGCAAATATGACTATTCATCTTTAGACTATACAATTGTTGAAAAAGCAGCAATGGGGATTTATTATTGTGATGCTAAAAATTATCAAGGATACCACGATTACTTGAAAAAGCCATGTGAGAAACAAAAAAGTCAAGCATTTTACTGGTTCCAAGAAAAATATCGTTTTCCATTATTAGACTATATGATACAAAATCAATTAGAAGTACTAAAAAAATATTACTTACATGGCAACCAAGAAGAAATATTACAAGAGTTATCAGAAATGATATCTACTACCTTAGTAGCAACGACTTGGCAAACAGAAGAATTAAAAGAAAAAGAAATTGTTTATCCTTTGTCAAAAAATCAAGCAAAATCTCTAGTAAAAGAGTTTTTACAAGAAATAGATCCAACTCTTACTTGGTTAAATGAATTTTATACCTTAGAAAAATCAAATAGAATAATAGATAATATAGCAGACTCTCGCTTAGATAGAAAGCACAAATGTCTAACATCTTGGTATCTTTTTTACGCAGGTGAGAAAGAATGGTGTATATATGCTCCTTGGAGGAATACCTTAGAAGACCCTATCAGTTTAGTACATGAGTTTTGCCATTATATTACTTGTAAAGATGAAACAGCTCTAAATAAAACCGTTTTTCCATTAAGTGAGTTTTCAAGTCTTTTTTTCGAAAACTTAATGTGTGAGTTTTTAAAGAAGAAAGGGTATCCAGCAGCTGAAGTTGATAAATATATAAATAACCGAATTTTAGAAATTGTAGAGTACGGATTAGATATTGAAGCTTGTTTAGAATATGTAAAACTAAAAGAAGAAGGAAACAAAATTACACCCGCTTTAAAAATGACTTTAACTAAAAATTTAGAGCAAGAGTACCGTGAATATGATTCTACCTTTTCTTTTACAAAACATTATCAAAAGCCATTAGAAAAAATAATAGAAGAAGATGTAGATGAAGATATTGAAGGCTTATTACTAATGCCTGATATATTATTAGAATCCTATCCCTATATAATAGGAAAAATATACAGTGATATAATGCTTTCTAGAGAACGAAAAGATAGTACTGTAATACCAAAAATGATTTCAATAACAGAAAGAATTTGCAATATGAGTAAAGAAGAAGTCCTAAAAGAGCTAGGATTAATCTCACAGTCAGAAAAAAAGTTTATAAAAAAATAAGTAAAAAGAAAAAAGAGCTTAAATAGCTCTATATTCGTCCTTTCCTTTGAAAGGATTTTTTTTATCGATATGATCAGTAAATAAAATACCATTTAAATGATCAAGTTCATGTTGAAAACAGATGGCTAATTCTTCACGACCTCTAACATGAATTTTTCTTCCTTCCATATCATAGGCTTCCATAGTAACTCTAGCATATCTTGGAACAATTCCATCAACTGGTCGGTTGACAGAAAGACAACCTTCACCCATTTCAACATAAATTTTCTCAACAGAATTACTAATAATTTTAGGATTAATCAAAACATAAGTTTCAAATTCTCCCTCATCTACTTCATTGACAACAACAAAATATCTTTTTGGAACCCCTAATTGTATAGCAGACATACCCATACCTGGTCTTAAATCATATTTCTCAGATAATTCTTCTATTTGTGAATCATGTAAATACTGAATCATTGTATCAATTAATTCTTTATCCTTCTTTGTAAGCGGAAAAGTCACTTCTTTACTAATCATTCGTAAACGTTTATCTTTTTCATCTAAAATATCTTTTGTTTTAAGCATAGTACCACCTCTTTATGCAAGTATAGTTTATCAAAAAATACTTAAAAAGAAAAGAAAAAAATAAAAACGTATAAAAAATTATACGTTTTCATTATCATTAAACTGTAAAACGACATCCAATCACAATGACTAATAAAATAAATAACACTAAAACGATAGCGTAATTAGAATTATTATTGCCATAGGAATAAGGATAGTATGGCATTTGATTATAATATTGTCCACCACAACCAGTAGACCCATTACCATAATAATACATAAAACAGCCTCCTTTACATAATCTACTATAACGTATGTAAATTGACAAAATTTGTTAATAAAAAGAACCTAGAAAAGACTTCCATTTTCAAATTATAAGAAAATATGATATATTATAATATAGAATGGGGAGTGATAGAAACGAAGAAAATCATCAAGTACATCGATAAACCGCTATTAGTTGTCTGCATAATATTATTTGTGATAGGACTAATCATGGTTTTTTCTGCATCAAACGTTACTGCCTATATGACTCATGCCGTAAGCCCATATAATTACTTTATTAAACAAGCAATATTCTTATTGGCAGGTGTTATCATGTCTATAATAATGATAAAGTTTACTACCAAAGCATATGGAATGTTTTCATGGGGACTATTAATTATCATTATTATCAGTTTATTAGCTTTATTAATTATAGGGCAGGCCAAAAACAGAGCTATTTCATGGTATGATTTAGGACCAATCAGTATTCAGCCCAGTGAATTTGCCAAAGTAATAACTATTGTTTGGTTAGCCAGATATTATGAAAAAAACAAACAGTTAACAAGTTATGGAAAAAGTCTATTTCCTCTAGGAATATGTGCCATAATAGCATTACTAATTTTTATTCAACCAGACCTTGGAACTTCAATTATCTATGTGGTAATAGTAGGAGTAATGTTCTTAGCTGCTCCTGTTCTAAAAGAGATAAAGATGAAAACAATATTTGGTCTACTAGGATTAGTAGTATTTGCAGGAGTTGTTTTCCTAGGAGCCGGGAAATCCTTATTACAAGAAAGACAACTAGAAAGGTTCGATTTTAGAAATCCATGTGATAAATTATTAACGACAGGAAACCAAGTATGTAATTGCTATATTGCAATTAACAATGGTGGACTGACGGGAGTAGGATTAGGAAATTCCACCCAAAAGTATCTATACTTACCAGAACCATACACAGATTTCATTTTTGCAATTATTGTAGAAGAATTAGGAGTAATTTCTGGAATAGGAATATTATTGTTATATATGTTCTTATTATATAGAATTTTAAAAATCGGTAGAGAAAGTCCAACAAATAGAGGAGCGTTATTGTGCTATGGTGTAGCAGTGTATATATTCCTACATATTGTAATCAATTTAATGGGAATTTTTGGAATGATGCCAATGACCGGAGTACCATTACCATTCATGAGTTATGGAGGAAGTTTCACAATCTGTTTGATTGCCGCTTTAACAATTGTACAACGAGTAAGTGTAGAAAATGGACTAGTGAAAGAAAAGCCTGAGAAAGCAAAATAGATTGACTTTCTAGGTTTTTTATTATATAATATAGCTCATTAAAAGGAGCAAGGATAAAAAATGAGTAATAAACTAAAAATGCTTCGAGAAACGTTAGTTAAAAACATCACCGACGCCTCTCAAGTTTTTATTGTTGGACATAATACACCCGACTATGATGCTATTGGTTCTGCTCTAGGGGTTGCCACACTATCAAAGGAATTAAATAAAAAAGCATATATTATTGTAAATGATTTAGCTCAAGACCTAGATCCTGGTGTATCAAAAGTGATAGAAGACAGTAAAGGGGATTATCACTTTATTGATTTGCAAGGATATCGTACTTTAGCTGATACAGATTCATTATTAGTAACAGTAGATGTAAATAAAAAATATCTAACATCAGTACAAGAAGATTTGGATAGAGTAGGAAGCATAATAATTATCGATCATCATGGTGAGGATAATCTTTCTATATCTACTCCTTATAAGTTTATAGATGAAACTGCATCTAGTACCTGTGAAATGATTGCAGGAGTATTACATGCCAAAAAAATACGTTATACAAAAAATATGGCAAACTATTTATTAGCAGGAATTATTTTAGACACCAAGCGTTTCCAAAAAAATACAAGCCCCACAACTTTTGATGTAACAGAGAAATTATGTCGTAATGGTGCAGATTATGATGCAGTTAATAAATTGTTCATTTCAAACTTTTTAGAAGATAAACAGATTTATACCTTAGTTTTCGGAGAAAAAACAATGATTGAAGAAAATACACCAACAGAAATTACGATTGCCAATACGCATATTCAAGCATATCCGCAACTATTTGGTGAACCAACAGTAGCCTTTGTAGTAAATAGAATTAGCCCACATACAATCTACCGTCGGGATATGTTAGCAAAAACAGCTGACAAAATGTTAGTAAAGTATGCAGATGTGGCTTTTGTATTAGGTTATACAAATGAAAATGATGTAACAATTTGTGCAAGAAGCAAATGTGATATTAATGTTGGAGAAATATTAAAGAAATTAGATGATATGGATGCTTCTGAGTTTCCAATGCATTCCGGAATGTTGTCTACAACTTGCAGTGGTGGAGGAAACAAACACAATGCAGGTGGATGTATTACTACAAGTGATATTTTTTCAGTAGAAAAGTTTTTAATGGATCGAGTACTACAAATGACAACTCCCGATGAAGTGTTAGAACAACAAGAACAACTAGAAAAACCAATTGTATTAGTAAAAAAGCGAGCAGAAGTACCACTAGATACAGAATAAGAAAAGTTCAATAAGAACTTTTCTTTTTTTATCTAATAATAAAAGAGAGGAGGTTTTATGTCATTTCATTACCGCTATAGAAAACAAATTATTATAATAGCAATCGCTGTATTAATGGTTGCAACACTAATTACAACGACAATATATTTTTACGAACCAAAAAAAGAACAGAAAATTTCATCTTTAAAAATAGAAAAGACAACAACCAAAACAAAACAAGAAAGTACATCAGAAAAAGAAGAGATAAAATACATGGTAGACATCAAAGGAGAAGTAGTAGCACCAGGGACGTATGAACTTAAAAATACATCTAGAGTAATCGATGTAATAAAGATTGCAGGAGGGTTAACAGAAAATGCGGATACGACAGTAATAAATTTGAGTAAAAGAATAGAAGATGAAATGGTAATCATTATTTATAGTAAATGGCAAGTAGAAAATTGGGAAGAAACACAAGAACAAGAAAAGTATTTACAAGAACAATGCACATCTCCGAGAGATGGTCAAACAAAAAATGATGCTTGTATAGAAGATGCAGAAGAAAGTACAGATAGCTCTCTAAGTATCATAAATATCAATACTGCAACAAAAGAAGAATTAATGACTTTAACAGGAATAGGAGAAGCAAAAGCAGATGCAATTATTTCTTATAGAGAAAAAATGCCATTTACTAAAATAGAAGATATAAAAAATGTCTCTGGTATAGGAGATAGTGTTTATGAAGAGATTAAAAATCATATTACAGTCTAATTTATTTCTTTTAATTTTAATAATAGCAACCATCGTAATAATAACAATTAGAATTTTAACTCCGTCAAAAACTTATTACACGCCAAAAGATAATAAAGTAATAGGAACAATAGAAAAAATAACATTAGATAATGAAAAAGTTACACTATTAATAAAAGCGAAAGAGAAAATACAAGGTACTTATTATTTCAAAAGTAATCAAAAGAATAAAGTCAAAGATTTAAAAATTGGAGATAAAGTCAAAGTATTAGGTACAATAACTAAACCAAGAACTCCGACTACTAAAAATCTCTTTGACTATTCATTTTATTTAAAAAAGCAAGGAATCTATCAATTGATAACAATAAACGAAATCAAGATAATAAAAAGTTCTACTAAACTGTTTGATAGAATAAAAAATATTTTAAATAAAAAAGCAACTCATCCATATATGCAAGCTTTTCTCCTTGGCAACGATGAAAAAATAGAAGAGGAAGTGAGATTAAGTTATCAAGAAAATGGAATCAGTCATCTTCTAGCAATCAGTGGGATGCAATTTTACTTGATTGCAAATACAATATTAAGAATATTGAAGAAAATAAAAGTGCATAAAAAGACAAGCTATCTAATAACATTTATAATAATATTCTTATATTTCTTTGTTTTAGATTTAAATGCTTCTATATTACGAGGAGTACTATTTTTCTTTTTATTTTCTATTAACAAAGTATGGAGATTAAATCTCCCCAAAAACAGATTAATTGTTTTTTCAATAATAATTACCATGTTAATAAATCCCTATTTTATAACAGAAGCTGCTTTCTGGTATTCTTTCATAATAAGTATAGGGTTATTGTCTTTCTTTCAAGAAAGAACTTCTTATTGGAAAAGTTTATGGTATAGTTCTGTTCTTTCTTTTCTATTAAGTATTCCTGTTAGTCTATACTATTTCTATCAAGTTAATGTACTAAGCATAGTATACAATCTATTCTATATTCCATACGTAAATCTAGTAGTTTTTCCATTAACAATCACTGCATTTTTAATCCCTATCATAGAGCCACTATATCAACTATCAATCACTATTCTAGAACAAAGTTCTCTGCTTTTAAGCAAAATAGAAATAGGGAAATTTATCTTTCCTAAAGTAAATATTTTTATTTATTTTATGGAGTTTTTATTTCTACTTGTATATTTAAAAAAGAAACAGAAAAAAGTATTAATCATCTTAATAACTCTTTTTCTAGGACATTATCTGTCATCTCATTTAAAACAAGATTTCATAAAAATGATAGATGTAGGACAAGGAGATTCTCTATTAATATATTCACAAGGGAAAACAGCCTTAATTGATACTGGCGGGAAACTACGATTTGATGGAAAAACATCTACCACAATAACAAAATATACAACAATTCCTCTCCTAAAAAGTTTGGGAATTAAAAAGTTAGACTTTCTTTTTTTAACACATGGAGATATGGACCATATGGGTGAGGTATTTTATTTAATTAACCATTTTAAAGCAGAAAAAATATATATAAATTTAGGGCCAACTTCACTTTTAGAAAATAACCTTCTAAAGGAAAGAAAAGTAGCAGAAAGTAAGCAGGATTCCGTATTTCAAGTAGGAAATTTTACGTTTTATCAATTAAATAAATCATGGAAGGATGAAAACAATAGTAGCTCTGTTTATTATGTACATCACCCCAATTTAACTGTTTTGTTAATGGGAGATGCTACAATAGATACAGAAAAATATCTATTAGAAAATTATAATTTAAATATAGATGTATTAAAAGTAGGCCATCACGGTTCTAAAACTAGTACAGGAATTTCTTTTTTGAATGCTACATCTCCAAGACTAGCATTAATCTCGGTAGGACAAGACAATAACTTTGGTCACCCTAATCAAGAAGTGCTAAAGAAACTAGAAAACAAAAATATTCCTTATTTAATGACAAAAGATTCTGGAACGATTACTGTTTTTCCAAATACAGAAGTAATCATAGAAGATAAAAAACTAGAATAGACAATTCATTAAAAACAAGATACAATAAATATAAGTAAAGGTGATTACATGAAAGCAATAAACAATATTTTAGAAAGAGATTTAAACGAAACAGAATTAATCCATTCGTTTCAAGATGCTTGCAGTAATAAAGAATTCTATCAATTTATCAAAACATTACCAATCGAAGAAGAAATTTTAATGAAATATACATCTAGCCTAGAGGATGCTTTGATAGAACATAAAAACTGTAAAAACTGTAAAGGTCTAGAACACTGCAAAAATAATGTAGTGGGGTATTGTTATACTCCTGAAAAAGAAAACAGAATTATTAAATTTTCTTATGTTGCCTGCAAATGGAAAGAAAAAGATATAGAAGAAAATGCATACAAAGAAAATCTAGAACTATTTGATATGCCAAAAGAGATAAAAGAAGCAAGCTTGAAAGATGTTTATACCGATGATAAATCCAGAGTTCCTATTATTAGATACTTTAAAGAATTTATAGAAAAGTACAACAAAAAGGAAAATCCAAAAGGACTATACTTAACAGGCTCTTTTGGAAGTGGAAAAACATATTTAATTGCGGCTCTATTAAACGAAATGGCAAAGAAAAAAGTATCTTGTGCCTTAGTATATTATCCTGAGTTTTTAAGAAGCTTAAAATCATCTTTTCAAACAGACTACAATGAAAGATTTGATTTTATAAAAAACTCACCTATATTATTACTAGATGATATAGGTGCTGAAAATGAAAGTAACTGGGCAAGAGATGAAGTGCTAGGTCCAATTCTTCAGTATCGCATGCAAAATCACTTGCCAACATTTTTTACTTCTAATTTGACATTAGAAGAATTAGAAACATCGTTATCGATTACTTCATCAGGAGTAGATAAAGTAAAAGCCAGAAGAATAATAGAACGAATTAAACAGTTAACATTACCTATGGAATTAATTGGAAAAAATAGAAGAAATTAGCTTCTATTTTTCTTTACAAAATAAAAAAGTAATGATAAAATAGAGTCAATTTTTAGGGGGAAGAAGTATGCAAAAGATATTATCTAATAAAGAACTTATCAAAAAGATATCTTGCGCACTATTACTTCTTTCTTTTTCTTTGGTATATTATAAAAATAATCTATCAACCCAGGCTTTTCAATTAGAGTACGAATTAGTAAACACAAAAGATATGGCCGCTGTTGAAGTGGCGGAGAAAAAAGAAACAACAACAACCGAAACAAATAATGTTTTTCAGATATATAAAGAAATGAAAAGTGGCACCTATGTATCTAAAGAATCTCCGACAGCAGTAGCACTACCGGCAAGAAAAAATACAGTTGCTACTCTAGAAAGCCCAAAAAGGATATGGTACTTACCAACGGAAATGGGAACAATTACAAGTTACGTAAACGCATCCCATTTTGCTTTAGATATTACTAGTCCAAGAGGAACTGCAGAACCTATTTATCCTGTTGCTAATGGAACCATATCAGGAATTTACAGGGATTCTGCAGGAGCTAAAATTGTAACCGTCAATCACAATATTAATGGTCAAAACTATACTTCTCAATATGTCCATTTATCTAGCTATGCTCCGGATTTATATGTAGGAAAGCCAGTAACTATTAATGATTATTTAGGATTTATGGGAAGAACCGGTATTGCAACAGGAGTGCATCTTCACTTAGCAGTAGTAGATTGTAGCATTTTTGATGCAAATGATGGAAACTGTTCTTCACTAAATGGATTTTTCCGCTATGGAAGGCAAAGATACTATCAAGGCTTCCTAGGACTACAATCAGTGATGAATGTACCAACAACTTGGTATAGTAGATAAAAAAAGGTTGAATAAAATAGAAAAAGGTGCTATGCTAAAACTGTATTTGAAAAATACATTGACAAAGGACATGATAAATTAATCGCTTTTAAAAGAGACTTCGTGGTAGGTGAGAACGAAGAAAAGTCTAATTTATTACTCCCTTTCGAGTAGAATTATAAAAAGTAATTCCGGTTAGAACCGTTATCAAAAATAAGTAAAAAATAGGATGGTACCGTGTACAAAGCACTCCTGAAAAAGGGGTGCTTTTTTTATTTGTAAAGTGAGGAGATAATATGAAAAGATATAAACCAAAGGTAAAAGATTTTCATGAACAAGCATTACTTATTTTAGTGCAACAAAAACAGGATGAGAAGTTTACAAGATATGTAAAAGCAATTTTATTAGAGAGATACTTATCAGAAAATGTGAGCTTAAAAGAACTGTCTAAAAAACTCTCGAGATCAAATGATGACTTTCAAAAACAAATTTTATGGGATGCAATAAATGCAAAACTGTTAGTAGAAAAGGATAACAGTCAAATCATTAGAACATATCATTTAATGGAACAAATGCCTATTGATAATTTAGCGCAATTAACACAGAAAGCAGAAAATCCTAATGTAAAAACACAAGCACAAAAAATCTGCCGTCAAAAAGAGCTGGAATTAGAAATCGAATTAGATTTAGAAACCATTGATTACGAAAAATATGAACAAGATAATGTGACTTTTGAAGTAGAAAACAAAACGTCTAGTAGGAAAAAATCTAGAATTAACAAAGAAAGACAATTTGACTTAAGCGTTACTACGAGAAGGTTTTTACAAGACTATTTTGGTATTCAATGCTTGCAAGAAAAACGCTTAACTCACGAAGAAATGGAACAGATTATACGAACAAAAGGTCAGGAACCACCTAAGAGGGTAAGACTACAAAACCTCTCGTACGATCAAGTTGCGACAGGAGAATACATATTAGTAAGGAATGAAACAAATAAGGAAAGAAATGCAAGAATAATACCATATATGAATCCATATGGTACATCACTAGAAAAGTTAACCCAAGAAATAGGAGTCCAATATCGTAAAAAATGATAAAATATAAAGGAGAGATAATATGATAAATATAAAAGAAAATGAAAGATTAAATATGATGAATCACTCTTGTGCTCATTTATTAGCACAAGCAGTAAAGCATTTATATCCAGAAGCAAAATTCTGGGTAGGACCAGTAATAGAAGAAGGGTTCTATTATGATATTGATTTAGGAGATAAAACTTTAACTGAGGAAGATCTTCCTAAAATAGAACGGGAAATGAAAAAAATCGCAAAAGATGGAAAAAGAATAGTTCGTCATGAATTAACTAAAGAAGAAGCATTAGAAATGTTTAAAGAAGATCCATATAAACTAGATTTAATTTCTAGAATGGATGAGAATGAAACGACAATTTCTTGTTACACCCAAGGAGACTTCACAGATCTTTGCCGAGGACCACATGTAGAAACTGTAAAAGAATTAAAACATTTTAAGTTAATAAAACACAGCGGAGCATACTGGAAAGGTGATGCCAACAATAAAATGCTTCAAAGAGTTTATGGTGTGTGCTTTGAAAATCAAGAGGACCTAGACAATTATCTACAAGAACTAGAAGAAGCAAAAGAAAGAGATCATAGAAAAATCGGAAAAGAACAAGAGTTATTTATGACTCATGAATTAGTTGGTTCAGGAATGCCTCTATGGTTACCAAATGGAGCATTAATTCGTCATGAATTAGAAAATTATATATATCAAAAAGAAGAAGCCATGGGGTACAATCATGTATATACACCATGTGTTGGTACTGTAAACTTATATAAAACTTCAGGTCACTGGGATCATTATAAAGAAAATATGTTTCCTATGATGAAAGTAGATGATGAAGAGTTTGTACTTCGTCCAATGAACTGCCCACATCATATGCTAGTATATAAAAACAAGATGCATTCTTATAGAGATCTCCCAGTTCGCATTGGAGAGTTCGCAACTGACTTTAGATATGAAGCGAGTGGTGCTGTAAAAGGATTAGAAAGAGTTCGTTGCATGTGTCAAAACGATGCCCATCTATTTGTTAGACCGGATCAAATAGGAGACGAATTCAAACGCGTAGTAAGCTTAATTTTAGATGTTTATAAAGACTTCGGAATAAAAGATTACAAATTTAGATTGTCACTAAGAGATAAAAACGATAAAGAAAAATATTTCGACGATGATGAAATGTGGGATACTGCAGAAAACAAATTAAGAGAAGTATTAAATGAAATGGGAGTAGATTATTTTGAAGCTGAGGGAGAAGCCGCATTCTACGGACCTAAACTAGATGTTGAAGTAAAACCGGCTGTAGGACCAGAAGTAACACTTTCTACTTGCCAATTAGATTTCTTGCTACCAAGAAGATTTGAACTTACATATGTAGACTCTAATGGAGAAAAACAAACTCCAGTAGTAATTCATAGAGCGATATTTGGAACATTCGATCGTTTTACAGCTTTCTTAATTGAAGAGACAAAAGGAGCATTTCCAACTTGGTTAGCTCCAACACAGGTATCAGTAATTCCAGTATCATCTGAATTCCAAGGAGATTATGCAAGAGAAGTAACAGAAAAATTAAAAGAACAAGGAATTCGTGCAGAACTTGATGATAGAAATGAAAAATTAGGATATCGTTTAAGAGAAGCACAGACTAAAAAAGTTCCTTATACTTTAATACTAGGAGATAATGAAAAACAAAATAATACCATAAGCTATAGATTACATGGTGAAAAAGAAACAACAACAGTATCTGAGGAAGAATTCATAAAATTAATAAAAAAAGAAATCGAAAACAAGGAACTAAGAAAATAAATTAAGAAAAGGTTTACGAAAGTAAATCTTTTCTTTTTTATAATAAGAATTAATATACAGGATAAATTGACAATTTTTTCTTTGTGGTATAATATCCGCCAAGAAAGAGGAGATTGTAAAATGGCAATGGAACATGGATTATCATAGTGGAGGGTATAAGATTTATCAGAAAAAAGAAAGTAAATCCGAAATGGATTTATTTTTTTGTAAAGAATATGTAAATGTTAAAAATTTTTTTCTTCAGTATATTTACAAACTCTCTTATTTTAGTTAATATATAGTTAATCAGTGGTAACTGGTGGTGAAAAGTGGGGGATTTTTATGTTTATGGGTGAATATCATCATTCTATTGATGATAAAGGAAGATTAATTATTCCTTCAAAATTTAGAACAGAACTAGGCGATAAATTTGTTATTACGAGAGGTATTGAAAACTGTTTATTTGCTTATCCCATAGAAAGATGGGAAACCATCGTCCATAAACTAGAATCCTTACCGTTTACCAAGAAAGATGCAAGAAACTTTACCCGTTTCTTCCTATCAGGTGCTACTGTAGCAGAATTTGACAAGCAAGGCCGTATTAATATTACCTCCCCACTAATTGCCTATGCTGGTATCGAAAAAGACTGCGTTGTAATCGGTACTGGAGACAGGCTAGAAATATGGTCAAAAACTGCTTGGGAAAACTTTTTCAATTCTGCTTCCATCAACATGTCTGATATAGCCGAAAATCTATTTAATGAAAGTGTGGATTTATAATGGAAAAACATATTAGCGTACTATTAGAAGAGTCAATTTCTGCACTAAATTTAAAAGAAGATAGTATCATTGTAGATTGTACCTTAGGCTATGGCGGACACAGTAGTTACATCTTGCAACGAATAAAAAGAGGGGTCTTATTCGCCTTTGACCAAGATAGTGAAGCAATTCGGCATAGTACTAATCGCTTAAATGCGATTGGTACTAACTTCACTATTATTAAAAGTAATTTTGTAAATTTAAAAGAAGAACTAGAAAAAAAGAATGTAACAGCAGTCGATGGGATTTTATTTGATTTAGGAGTATCTTCTCCACAACTAGATGATGCTTCTCGTGGATTTTCATATCATGAGGATGCCAAACTGGACATGCGTATGAATAGAGAAAATCCTCTTTCTGCTTATGAAGTAATAAATAATTATTCAAAAGAAGAATTAACAAGAATATTCAAGAAATATGGAGAAGATAAGTTTTCAAATAACATTGCAAAAAAGATTGTGGAATATAGAAAACAAAAACCAATAGAAACCACCTTAGAATTAGTAGAAATTATAAAAAGTGCTGTACCGATGAAATTTAGAAAAGATAAACATCCAGCACGACAAATTTTTCAAGCAATAAGAATTGAAGTAAATCATGAATTAGATGTATTAGAACCAGCACTAGAACAAGCACTATCATTAATCAAAGTAGGAGGAAGAGTGGCGGTAATTACATTTCATTCATTAGAAGATAGAATTGTTAAACAAGTATTTAAAGAAAAATGTAAGATTGATGATAAAGTAAGGGGATTACCAAATATTCCTGACGAGTATTTACCAGACTTTAAATTGGTTGTCAACAAAGCAATTCTTCCGAGTGAGGAAGAGTTAAAAAATAACAACCGTGCAAGAAGTGCTAAACTTCGAGTAATTGAAAGAATAAAATAAGGGAAAGAGGAGAAAATATGAGAAAAATTAAAAAAAGACTAAAGATGTCAAAGTTTGAAAAACTACTTTATACACTAGCTCTGTTTTTACTAGTAATTTCTCCAGTATCCATTGTTTTTTCCAAAGCAACCCTAGCAAATATTAACTACGAGGTTGAAAAGCAAAAGCAAAAAATAGAAGAACAACAAAAAACCAATGAAAGTTTAGCTATGACAATTAATGAATTAGCATCCCTTACAAAAATTCAAGAAGTTGCAGAAGAACAAGGATTAAGTTATAATAATAATAATATTAAGACTGTAACAGAAGATAAATAGGATGTGAGAAAAGTTGGCAAAAGCAAAAAAGAGAAAGAAAAATAATATCAAATATTCTAAGATAGTAATTTTTACTTCTCTTTTTTTGTTTGCTTGCATGATAGGAAGAGTAATTCAATTAGGACTATCTGCAGAAGTGGATGGGGTAAATTTAAAAGAATTAGCTAGTAAAAGAACTACGGCAACAGAAACCTTATCGGCAGAACGCGGTAGTATTTATACATCTGACGGAGAAGCAGTAGCACAAAATGTATCTTCCTATAAATTAATTGCCTACTTAGACTCCAAAAGAACAACAGACAAAAAAAATCCTCAACATGTAGTAGATAAAGAAAAAACAGCCAAAGCGCTAGCTCCAATTTTAGGCATGGAAGAAGAGGAAGTATTAAAATATTTATCAAAAGAAGGAGTTTACCAAACAGAGTTTGGAGCAAAAGGAAAAGGGTTGTCTGAACTTACAAAAAATAAAATAGAAGCCCTAGATTTACCTGGAATTGATTTTGTAGAAAGTTTTAAAAGATATTATCCCAAAGGAGATTTTGCATCTTACACAGTAGGATATGCAAAAACAGAAATAAACGAAGAAACAGGCGAAGAAACCATAGTGGGAGAAATGGGAATAGAAAAATATTATGATAAAATCTTAAAAGGTGAAGACGGTTATGTAGAATATCAAAAAGATTTACAAGGGTATAAAATTGCAGATACAAAAGAAAGACGCAAAGAAGCTTCTCAAGGTAAAGATATCTATTTAACAATTGATAGTCAGATTCAGTTTTTTGTAGAACAAGCACTAAACAATTCGGATATAGATTACGACTGGGAGTGGTTTAATATTACTATTATGGATGCAAAGACTGGAGCATTACTTGCTACTGCAACATCTCCATCGTTTGATCCTAATATAAGAAACATTACAAATTATTTAGATCCCACAGTATCATCTCCATATGAACCTGGTTCAACTATGAAGACATTTACCTATATGGCCGCAATGGAAAATGGTGTATATAACGGAAGCGAAACTTATCTCTCTGGTGTTTATACCACAACTGATGGCACACAAATCGGTGACTGGGACCGTAACGGATGGGGAACAATTACTTTTGATAAAGGTTACGCGATGAGTAGTAATGTCGGAGTTATTAATTTAATTAATCGCTATATGACAAGTTCCATGCTAAGAGAATATTTTAAAAAACTAGGTTTTGGTAGAAAAACAGGAATTAGTTTACCAAATGAAGAAGCAGGAAAACTAGATTTTAAATACGAAACAGAAATTTATAACGCAGGATTCGGTCAAGGTATTACTACAACCCCGATTCAAAACGTAAAAGCTATGACTTCTTTAACAAATGATGGAATGTTACTAGAACCATATGTCGTGAAAAAAATTGTAGACCCAGACACAAATGAAGTTATTCTAAAAAATAAGCGTACAGAGATTGAAAGAGTAGCCTCTACAGAAACAGTACAGAAGATGATTCAATTAATGGACGACTGCGTAAATGGTATAGGAAATACAGGTAGTGGATTTAGAATACCAAGCGGTGAACTAATTGGAAAAACAGGAACCGCTCAAATCGCAGCAGAAAACGGCGGTGGATATTTGAATGGAAAAGAGGATATCATATCATCTTTTGCTGGAATTTATCCTAAAAGTGATCCCAAATTAATCATTTATGCTTCTGTAAAGCGACCATCTGGTGGAAGTCAGAAACCTTTATCAAATGCTATAAAAGAGATTGTAAATAATGCTTCTAAATATTATGGCAATGATGATACGGAAACTCAAAAAATAGAAATAACTGAATATAAAGTACCTAGTTTTATAAATCAAAAATTAGAATCTGCGAAAATAAACTTAACATCTAACGGTATTACTTATCAGGTAATAGGAAACGGAGATAAAGTAATTAAACAATATCCAGAAAAAAATGATAAAATAACAAATAAGGATACGATTTATTTAATAACAAATGATCAAAACCTAACTATACCAAATGTAGTTGGTTTATCATCAAAAGTAGCAAATAACTTATTAAATCTATTAGGAATAAAAGTAAAATTAGATGGAGTTGGTTACGTGACTACTCAAAGTATAGCAGAAGGAACTGCCATTACTGATGGAATGGAGATAACCCTGACTTTAAGTCCTAAATTTACGACGACAGGGTAGGTGGTGTTATGAAAAAAAGTTGGAAAATATGGATTTATATACTAGAAGTAATTGCTATCATAGCAGTAGTAGTTTATCTAGCAATTACTAAAGCATTACCAAAATATCAAGAAACGTTAGGTAGCAGTGAAAAAATATTTTCTACAGACAATTACGAAACTGGAGTAGAATTTGATATCACAACAGGGCCTGCTTTCTTTTTAGTAATCAATAAAGATAATGAAGTAGCGAATATTTTTATTGAAAATGAGCAAGCAGGAGTCATTGCAAATCAAGATATAGAAGGAAAAAGTATTGAAGATGCAATACCAGAAATATTTCAAAAATTAATAGATGCAAATTTAATAGAAAATCAAATAATTAATGCTATAAATTATAATGATCACGAAATATATGAAAAGGTAATATCTTTAGCCAAGAATAGTTTACTATCTAATGCTAAAACTGCACAAATAGTAGAAAGCAAATCTACTCTACAAGAAAAAGCAACAAGGCTAAATATGGAAGAAACAGAAGATAGTCAAATTCTTTGGATTTTATATTTAAATTCAGCAGATCTAATAGAGAATTTACCTAAAACTTCATCTTCAACAACAGTAAATATTACAAGAGAAAATGCAAGTATATATGCAGATACAATTTATGAAAAAATAATTACTTATATGGTAAATGCTAATGTAGAAAATCAAGAAAGGGATAATACGAGCATGCCAATTCAATACATCCCAGGGAACAATGAAAATACAGTATATGCCAGTAGTGATAGTTGGTATTATATAAGAGATTATAAGGCATATGCACAGATTACAATAACAGGAGAAGAATCTTATATATTTTGTTACATGGGATCTAAGACCGACAAAAAGGAGGGGATGTGTTCATGAAAAAGCTAATAAAAAATAAAAATCTTATTATTATGATACTTTGTATTACAATAATTCTTCTATGTATAGGTTTTACTTTAGTATCAATAAAATTGAAACAAAAAGAGGCTGAAGGAAAAATCTATGATGTAGAAATTGTAAACATCCAAGAGGGAACCGCAATCAAAGGTGGAACAGTATTACCTACGGGAACACATAAAATAGAAGATAATGGTAAAACCGTTAATTTTACATTTAACTTAACCAGTCCCAAAGATACTCTTACCTATATTATAACGATAAAAAACAACGGGAATTTAAAGGCAAAAATCGACGGACTTGCAGAAAGCCCAGACTATTTAAATGATAATAATCAAGCCAATTCTATTTTACCAGTAATCATAAATCATAATGATATTACCAATCAAGAATTAAATCCTGGAGAAGAAATTAAATTAACAGTAACAGTAGAATTTTCTAATAGTGGACAAACAATGAACAAAACGGTTCCTTATGCAATAAGTGTTTTATCTTCTTATGTAGAATAGCTCAGATTGAGCTTTTTTTTTGTAAAAACATCGCAAATGAGAAGACTTTCTATCGACAATAAATGACATCTTTGTTATAATTGAAATAATAGGAGTGAGTAGGATGATGGAAAAAGATAAAAAGAAAAAGGGAAAGAAACTAGTAGTAGGGTTAATAATTTTAGGGTTAATTCTAATAGCCGGTGGTGGAGTATTAACGTATTTCTCATCACCTAGTTATGTTTCAAAAACAGTAATTAAAGAATTTGGACAAAAAGCAACTGAGCTAATGAACAGTCGTATAGAAACTGGGCTGGAAGATAACTATAAAACTACGAGTAATATAAAAATGAATTTAAAAAGTGATTATTTTAGTGCTTTAGCAACTATGGACCCATCCTATGCCATGATATCAAATCTATTAAATAATCTTTCAAATACTGAAAATAATATTACTATGGTACAAGATAAAGAAAACAAAAAGTTATTTTTTAATTTGGATAGCAAATTATCTGGTCAAAGCCTAATCAATACAAAGTATTTAGTAGAAAATGCAACCGCCTATTACTCTATTGATGGTGTTACAAATACTTATGTAAACAATGGCAATAATAACTATTTTGAATCACTAAATTCTTCTACGACTACGAATGAAAATCTAAAATATCTTATAGAGAAAATTGCCGAATCAATGGCTAATAATTTAGAAGAAAGTTATTTGTCGGAATCATATACTGATGAGTATAAAGTAATAACAATAACTTTAACAGAACAAAACATAGTAACTTATGGAAACAAAATAATAAACGATTTAAAAAACGACGAAAAAGCAAATCAAATCATGACAGGATATAATGCCAATTTTTCGGAGGTAAAATTAACAGAAAAAGATGTAACAGGAACTGGAACAATAAAAGTAAATATTTATTTAGATAAAATATTATCTCAAGTATCACAATATGAGCTTGAATTAGGAAATGGTAATAAATGTATATATTATAAAGAAAATGGAAAAGAGATAGTAGAACTAATAAGTGAAGAAGAAACTACTACTTTAGAAATAGAAAAACATGGAGAAAAAACAGAAATTAATATAAAAGATGGTTCCAATGCATCTCTTGGTACAGTAACAATTAGTCAAACAAGTACCAACTATGATATTGTTGCTAACATCACAAGTGAAGAAGCAACGTTAGACTTTGGTTACAATTATCAAATCACGAATTTAAAAAAGGGCACATCATATGATAGTGCGGCAACGATAACGATAAAAATGACTGCACAAAACACTACAATTATTGATGGCACGATTACAGTAACTAGTCAAACTACGAATGATACAACAATATCAGAAGACACTTCTAGTTCTGTGTTAGCAAGCACGTTAAGTGGAACGCAAACAGAATTATTACAACAAAAAATAGCTTTAATAATATTAAGCTTGATGAGCTAGGGGGAAATAAAAATGAAATATATGGAAGAGGCTATTGAAGAAGCTAAAAAGGGAGCATCCCAGGAAGAGGGTGGGCCCTTTGGCGCGATTATAGTTTCAACAGATGGAAAAATAATCTCTAGAGGACATAATCAAGTGTTATCTACGAACGATCCAACTGCCCATGCAGAAATTGTAGCGATTAGGAAAGCATGCCAAAGTTTAAATACAAAAGATTTAAGTAATTGTGTTATTTATAGTACATGTGAACCTTGTCCGATGTGTCTATCGGCAATCATCTGGTCTAATATAAAAACTGTATATTATGGAAGCAATCGTAAAGATGCAAAAATTGCGGGTTTTAAAGATGAAGACATATATAATTTTTTAGCAGGAAAAAACAATCTACTGGAAAGAATAGAGTTAGAGGACAAATCTTGCAAAGATTTATTTATAAATTATGATGGTGAAAGGTATTAGGTGATGATTATGGCAAACAAAAAAAAGACAAAGAAGGTAATAACTAAAAAGCGTAAAGAACAAGCAAAAACAGACACAAGCAATAAGGTGTTATTGATTATATTTTTAATATTATGTGTAGTGGTTTTTGTTCTAGCAACTATTATGATTACAGAAAACGCAAGTAATAAAAATAATAAGTATGACATTAAAGTTCCAATTACTGAAGAAGAGCTAGCTGATGAAATTAATATAAAAATTAATATGGATGATGTAGAAAAAAATCAAAGTAAAGAATATCGTATACAATTAACAAACTATGTAGATGATACTATTAATGATAAAATAATGAAATACCAAATGGAGCTATCTACATCAAGCAAAAAAGATAAAGTAGATATAGAGTTGTATAGTAGTAAAGACAATTTTGAGTTATTAGAAGGAAAGAAGAAAGTGACCGGCCTAAGTATCAAAAAAGATAAAAAAGATAAAATTACATATACATTAAAATTAACCCAGAGGAAAAATCCAACAGATAAGCAATATGTAAATGTAAAGATTACAGAAGATAAATAATATGGTATAATATATAAGGAGGATAGAAAAATGGAACAAGTTGATCAATTAGGAACAATTACTATTATGAAAGATGGTAAAGAAGTAGAGTGTGAAGTACTATTCACTTTTGAAAATGATGAGCTAAAAAAACAATATATTGGTTATACAGATCATAGCATTGGAGAAAATGGAAGAAAAAATATTTATGTAAGCAGCTGGAATCCGGTATTAGGAACGGATAAACTAGAAGATATTACAACCCAAGAAGAATTAGATATGGTAAGAGACGTATTAAATCAAATTGCGGATGAAGTGTAAGGGGTGAAAAAAGATGAATATAGAAGAGATAAGAAGATTAGTAGAACAACATCAAAGAGAAATTGATCATCTTAATGATGAAAGAAGACAATTAGAAGAAAATAGAAATACTATGTCAGAAGAAGAATATAATAGAGAGTTAGAAAATATTAATACACATCTTACTAGGGAACAAGAAAGCTTACAAGAAAATGAAGAATTAAATCGTAATTATAGTAGCATGGTAGAAAATCTTAGAAGACTAAATAGTTTAAATGAAATAAGTCCAAGAGATGAAGCCGAAAGAGTGGGGATAGAAGCAGAAAGAAATGCTCGCCTAGAAGAAGTACAAAGAGCTGCCTTTGCACTTCCGGAAGATTTACGTAGAGAAGCTAGAGAAGAAATTCTAAATGCTAGACAAACAATAACTGAAGAAACTGTAAAGGAAATTACAACCGAAGAAGTTGAAAATACATCAAATAAGACAAGAAAACAAGAATTAGACGAAGAAATCGCAAGACGTCAAGAAGAAATTATCCATTTAGATAATATGATGAGTCAATTAGAGGCAGCACGTGGAGTTCTAAGTGAGGAAGAATATAATAGAGAAAGAGAAAACATTACTAGATATATAGAAAGAGAAAATAATAGATTATCTGATAGTAGAAGAATTGCGTCTGCCTATGACAACATGATTTCTAATATTAGAAAATTAAATGAATTAGATAATATAACGCCAAGAGATAGCCAAGATGAAAATCAAATTTTGGAAGAAAGAGAACAAAGAGAAGAGGAAATTAAAAGAGCAAGAGAAATCTTGCCAGAAGAATATCAAGCTGAAATTAGAAATATTATCCAAAAGGAATCAGCTAGCAAAGAACAAGATAATCAAGTAAGTAGTCAGCAACAACAGACTCAAAATCAGCAACAACAAACCCAAGATCAGCAACAAAATCAGAAATCAGCTACAGAACGAATGTTGGATCCAGAATTCCAACCACATTTAATGCCTTGGGATGAGTATAAGAAACTATTTAGACAAGCTCAAAGAGAAAATCAGGATAATCAAGAAAACCAAATCGCTTTAAATAACATACATAACAAATATAAGTCAGATAGAAAACTATTCCAAAAAGATGAGAATGGTAATGTAATCTGCTACGACAATACAACAATACCACGACCAAGAGAAAGAGAAACTGGTGAAGATCCTAAAGAATACGAAAAGTTTTTAAATGAAAAATACGGACCAATCATAGAAGACTATTACAAAAAACAAGAAAAGAAGGATAATGAGCAAAAAAGAATTGAAGAGAAAAAGCCAGTCGGTTTGATTGAAGAAAAGGAAAAAGATGATAAACAACTACCAATTCCAAAACCAAAACCAGATCCAGATCCTAAACCTAATCCAGATCCTAAACCAGATCCAGAACCAAAACCTAAACCTCAAGAAGAAGAGCGGAAAACTTTACAACAAATTATGTATGAACTACAAAAAGGTTTAGAAATTAAAGCTAAGAGTGG
>OCHK01000302.1_pt1 | contig 60209 bp, 52 predicted proteins | sample 1538551 | NCBI WGS metagenome assembly OCHK01 (sample SAMN04571707, study PRJEB22368) | human gut metagenome | biome: human gut; material: stool | host: Homo sapiens | place: Luxembourg | collected 2012-08-31
CTCATACCTCCCACTTTGTCAATACCTTTTCTCAACTTTTTTTAGCTTTTTTTCGGTTTTTTTCGATTTTTCCGCGTTCGCGGGGCCGCTTTTTTCCTTATAATCCCATTTTGGCGTTTTTGACGGCGCAAAAATGCCCTTCGCGGCGATTTTTACCTCGCTGCAAAGGGCAAATTTTTTCGGATTTTTTTGTCGGACGCAAATTTTGCGTCCTTAATCAGGTATCAGTTCCTGAAATATTCCTCCGGGATCGTGTAAGCCATATGCTTTGCGCCTGCCAAAGAAGGATGCAGATGGTCGCCGCAATCGTATTCCGGTATCATATTTTTATGATCGTTTTCCTGCCAGACGGCGGCTTCAAAGTCTATAACACCGTCCTGAAGTCCGCAGCTTCTGATCCAATCGTTGGCGGCGCAGCGTATCTTCTCCTTCACGCCGTCGTCGTTCATGCAGCGCGGGCAGGGCAGCATTGTCGCCTGATATATCTTCAGCCCGTGCTTATGAGCCGTTTCGATATAATATTTATAGCCGTCGATAAGTTCCTCGACTGTGGGGAGCTCATCCATTCCGCAAAGCGGATTGTTTACACCGGGGTGGATTATATCGTTGATGCCGTGGAGCAGGAACACACGGTCAACGCCCGCCTGAGAAATGTCGCGTTCGAATCTCTTTACGCCCGCGGGCCCCCAGTGCTGTTTTATGCGGCAGGCATAATCACGCAGCACACGTCCGCCGCCGATAGCCTTGCGGACGACTCCGCGCTTCACACCGAGCTCCACCATACGGCGCGCCAGGCAGTCGGGCCACGGCTGCGCGGTGATGGAATCGCCGAACGCAACTATCGCCGAGCACTCGGGATCGGTAAGATAATCTATGGTGTGGATAAACACATAGGGACCGCCGTCGCCGTAGGTAAGCGTGGGAATATCGTCGGCTGCGGCATAGTCGCCGCGCGAATAATACTTTGTTATGTATGCACCGCTGTTCCAGTGACCGCTGCGCAGCTCGGTCCTTTCCTTTATGTACATACTCACGAAATATTCCTCGCCCGCACCTATCGTGAATTCAACAGGGTCGCTCACGCAGTCGGCGCCGGGGGCAAGCGTAAATCTGCTCTTTCCACCGAATAGCACCTCGCGTGATGTTCCGGGCACCGCCGCTTTCCACTTGTCGCGCTTTGCGACGTATACCTTGTCAACTTTTATCTCTTCCGTGCCCTGAAGATTCGAAAAATGCAGTCTCAGCGCACTTGCGTCGAGAGTTGAGTAAATAACGTATCTGAACGTAATGTCCTCGATATGGTCGGCGATGGTCTGCGTGGTAACGTCCTCGCATGTGCCCCAACCGGCGACCCACTTTTTGTTTTCCATAAATCCGTGCCTTTCTGTTATAGAAAAATAGATTATAATTACGGCACCCGAATGCGCGATCGCGGCGGATGTCACGTTTATTATACAACACACGGCAGCAATTGTCAAATAAAAAAACGCGACTTCGGCATTTAATTTAAAAGAAACTTTACAAAAGTAAATTGACAAAACGATGCAAAGGGGTTATAATGTGTTCTGCAAGGCGGGTATACCGCCGAAAGGAATGATCAATGCAATGAAGAAAAATAAATTTACAAAACAGGCTGCCGCCGCGCTGTCGCTTTGCATGCTCGGCATGGCGCTGGCATCCTGCGGCAGGACCGTGAACGATGTTCCCGTCACCGACAAGCCGGCAACTCCCGACAGCGGGATCACGCCGCCGTCAACGACTGACATAGCTCCCGTCACGACCCCGACAGTCACAACGAAAGCCGAGGTAACGACCGAGCCGGCGCCCGCTCACAAGATCGAGCAGAAGGACGGCATATGGTATGTTGACGGAGTACTTATCGCAAACAAGAGCTATCCGCTACCCGAGGATTATAACCCCGGAAAGCTTTTGCCCGAAGCGGAGGAAGCATTCAAAAAAATGCAGAGCGATGCCGCGCGCGACGGCATAAAGCTTACGATAGTCTCCGGCTTTCGCTCATACAACCGTCAAAAAAATCTTTACAACAGTTATGTGAACAAGGACGGCAAGGCAGAGGCTGACCGCTACTCGGCGCGCCCCGGATATTCCGAACACCAAAGCGGGCTTGCAATGGACCTCAACTCGGTCGATGACAGCTTTGCCTACACAAAAGAGGCCAAGTGGATAGCGGAAAATTGCTCGAAATACGGCTTCATAATCAGATATCCGAAGGGCAAGGAGCCTATCACCGGCTATATCTACGAGCCGTGGCACGTCCGCTACCTCGGCACCGAGCTTGCCGCAAAGGTCACGGCATCGGGGCTGACACTTGAAGAATACTTCGGTATCACATCATTTTACAAAGACTGAAGACCGAAAAACGGAAGCCTTCCGCCGCGGCGGAAGGCTTCTTTTTATTTAATTAATTTTGCGGAGTCAAGCCACCCGGTCTTTGACCGTCAGTCCTTTTCCGCTTCCATGAACCTGCGGGCGCGCTCGATGTATTCGCCGAAAAGCTCATCGTCGCGGACGGAGTTGAACCACTCCCATCCGCGCTTTGCGGTCATTCCGTAGTAAGCGTTGCCCATCGTCCGGTTGAAAAGCCATGCGTCAAGCGGCTCGCGCGCACCGTCGGGAAGCTCGATCATATCCTTGCCCTTGATGAGCTTTATGCCGCCGTATATCTCTTCGCGTCCCACGGGGAGTGCCTCGCCTGCGGGTATCCTCGCCCACTCCGCGTAAAGTTCAAAGGCGCGTTCAAGATACCGGTAGCCCTCTTCCTTATGCTTTCTGGTGCCGAAAAGCGTGCAGGCGGTAATGAAATGCGCCCACCAGTACCTTCCGAGCCACGCTTCGGGCAGCTTTCCGTCATCACGGAATGACTCGATTATCGAGATGGTATACTTATGCCATGCGACGCCGCGCTCCGCTTTTTTCCATGTGCGATGATCGCGGCCGATGAAATGAGCAAGCAGCCTGAAGCTGTTTACATCGTTGCGCATACGGCTCTCATCATACTTTTTCTCATCCCAGAGCTTATCCTCGGTTATTTCGTCGCGCATCGACGAATAATCGGTTATGGCGGGAGGCAGCACACGTATGCCGGTCTGGTCGGTAATGACGATAAGCTGACCGTCACCGTCGCGCACAAACTCATATTCAACTGCACCGACATAGCCGTCGGTGAGCCCCTGCGCCTCATAGCGACGGCGCAGTCCGTCGGAAAGCGGCATATAGCCCTCTCCTGTCCCCTCATACGACATCAGCTCGTAGACCGCGCGGCATATGCCTTCGCAAAAGACGTTCACGGTGCGGACGATACCCACGCCGCGTGCAAAGTAATATTCCTTGCGGCCGGCAATATAGCCGTGACCGTCGCTGAAGCCTTCGATATCCAGCGAGAGCTTTATGCAATCCTCAAACCTTCCCGCCTTGGTGGTTATCGGGTCGGATGCGGTGCATACTATCTTTGTCTTTATCGGTTCTCCGCCGCACCAGTTGTATTCCAGCGTCTGTTCGGTCCCCGCAAGCCAGCCATCCGACCATATGCAGTTTGTCGCATCCTGAAGCAACCCGAGAATATTGTTGTAAAGGAGCGGCTCCGACGTTGCCGTACCGTCCAAGCTTTTAAGCTCAAAGCACCACCGACCGTTATAGCCGGACAGCTTAGCCTCGCCGCCCTTGAAGGTAACGATATTGCTTCTGAAGAAATTCCAGTGTCCCGTTGCGGTGCATTCGGGGTTGAACTTCTGATTCGTCTCCATTATGCGGCGTGCGACAGAGCAGGCTGCGCGTGTGTATGCAAGCTCGTATGGCGTCTTTGCCAAAGTCTCGGCACGCCCGACAGCTTCGGAAACATCGCAGACGTTCTTACCGTCAAAGTATTCGTTTGCGATCTCCTGAACGGTATCCGACCATGAGTTTTTATCATACGAAAAACGCTCTGCCGCAAACGTTTCCGCCACAACGGCGCTGTCGCCGTCGGTGTACATGACCTCGCAGCGGGAATCAGCCCTCATGACCTCGGGGGCATATCCGCTCACATACTCCCAAACGTTGCCTGCGGCAAGCGGAAGAAGCCCCTCTCCGCCGACGATATTATAATTTTTGAGCAGCCGCTCATCCGTCACGCCGTTTATCGAATGCGCGGCACGCACGATGCCCACGCCATCTTTGTAATACACTTTGTACACCGACACGGCATCATTGTCAACGGCTCTTGCCTCCCAGAGGCAGCAGCCCTCGAATGTTCCGGCAGGCACGGTCACGGTCTCGCTGTCCGAAACATAAGTGAGCCGGTAATGCTGCCGCCGACCGCAAGGGCGCTGTCAAACAGCTTGCTGTCACACCGCGAGGCGGCATCGAACAGATCGCGGGTATACCTGTCATATGACTGAAGGAAACCATTACGGCAGGAGGCGGTTTTAACGTCCGCAAGCGCCGTACCGAAGCGCTTCAAGAGATACGCATTGCAGCCGACCGAGTATTTGTTTTCCTTCTTATCCTTGAATTCACCCGCGAGCCGCTCTTCGGTCATAAGGGCAGCGGGGATCATCGCATAATAGAGATCGGAAAGCTCGGCTGTTTCGCGCACGCGCTCATATGCCGCACTGCCCTCCTCCGGCTTGCCGTCTCTGAAATACCAATATCCGAGCCAGAACCATTCATGAGCAAGCGTTGCGCGGAAGCCAAGCTTTTCAAGCTCCGGTATCTGGTGGTTTTTAATGAAATCGATCTTTCCCGTGTAGCCCGATGCGTTGCCGTCCTCGCGGGAAACGATGAACTGCATCACCTCTTCGTTTTTGCCGAGTATTGCCGCCTCCTTGACGCGCGCCAACACCTCGTCGCCGCCCTTGCCGGACAGCCACCATACGCCGCGCACAAGCACGTCGGCAAGCGCATGGAATTTGTCTTTTGTGTCGGGCAGGCTCTCAACGCCGCCGAGCGTGTCGGCATATACCTCGTCAAAGCCGTCCTTGCATTCTCTGAGGTCCCAGAGCTTCAGCTCCTCTACCTTCTTCATTACCCGTACAGTCAGGGTATCATCCGGTTTTTCGTTCACAGCGCACATATCCTTTCTTATTCTCTTTCTGCCGTCGCTCAGTTGCCACTTGACCGTTCCCGCCGAAATGCGCAGTCTGTCTGCGATCTCGGCTACCGAAAGCCCCTCGAAATAGTGCAGGCGTATTATCTCGCCCACCCTCGCGGGGAGTCTTTCAACGCTCCCAAGCAACTCGCGCTTTTCTTCGGATCGCACATAAAGCTCTGCGGGGTTCTCATCGCAGTCGGCAAAGCTTTCAAGATTTTCGATAGTATCGAGCGGAATGAATTCGTGATAGCGCATAACGGCGTTGCGCGCACAGTTTTTTGCTATTTTTGCAGTCCATGCGCCGAATTTTTGCGGTTCGGCGAGGGTATCGAGCTTCATCCACGCCGTCACGAACGCCTCCTGCGCCGCATCCTCGGCAACAAATGCGTTGCGTGCGACCGACGCCGCCGACGACATCACCCGCTTTTGGTGTCTCACGACGAGCACCTCATATGCCCGCTGCTCTCCTGCGAGCGTGAGCATAACGAGCGTCTCGTCGTTTTCGTTTCCGTAAAGCAATATGCGTTCTCCTTTCGTTTTTTCATGGGAAGATCTTCTTGTCTTTATGACAAGCGGGAGGAAAGAAAGGTTGGGTATAAAATAAAAATTTTTTCACATCTCCGCCGTGCGGAGAAAAATGAGCGAAATGTATGAGCCGTGTTCGACCCTTATGTATCTTTTTTGCGTTCCCTATTGCTTTTTCGCCGTTCCTGTTGTATAATAAAGCAACCGATTTACAAATCAAGGAAGGAAAAACAACATGGTTCTTACCGCATTTGCCGAATGGCTCAACGAATTTTTCGGCGCGTTTGACGGCGCACTGCTCGGCGCGTGTCACTCTGCCGCCGAACACGCGGGAGCATTTCTCACACCTCTTGCAAAAGTGCTGACCTTTGTGGGTGAAAAAGGTCTGATCTTTTTTGCGCTCGCGCTCATTCTTGTCTGTTTCAGGCGCACCCGCCGCATGGGCGTTTGCCTTTTCGGTGCCGTTTGCTGCGGCGCTCTTATCGGAAACATCATTCTCAAGGATCTTGTCGCGCGCCCGCGCCCGCTGACCGAGGCTGCGGCATCCTATCCCGCATGGTGGCGCTATGTCGGCGCACCTGCCGAGGACGGCTTTTCCTTCCCGTCGGGTCACGTTACTGCCGCAATGGCGGGCGTCACCGCGCTCTGCCTTTCGATGCGCCGCAAAACGATGCTCCTCGGATATATTTACGTGGTGCTCATGGCGTTTTCGCGCTGCTATCTCATGGCGCACTACCCCACCGACGTTATCACGGGCATTGTGATAGGCGGCGTATCCGCGGTCGTTGCGTTCTTTATCGCAAAAGGGATATTCCTGCTGCTTGAAAGATACCGCGGCAACCGCTTCACAAACTTCGTGCTTGATTTCGATCTGCGCGAAGCAGTAAAAAAATAACCGTTTCCGACCCGTCATATATGACTGTCGTGGATGCCGCGCAGGGCGCGGCATCCACGATATTTTTATTTTATTTCATTTCAGATTTACGTCGATGTATATCGGGAAGTGATCGGATATGGGCAGCCAGAACTTGCCGCACAGCGTGTTGTAGTAAAGCACCTCCGCGTCGGGCGAGCAGGCAATATGGTCAATGCCGAGGTTATTCTCGCGCGACACCGCCTCGCCGAGCTTGTGGTATGTTTTTATCGGATTGTCGATCTTCGCAGCGGTGAATTTGGGATCCTTGAAGCCCGTCAGCTTCATAAATGTGCCGAACGGCTCACTCTCCTCGGTGCAGTTATAGTCGCCGCAGCAGAAGACCGGGACCTTATACTTTTCAACAAGACCGTTCACGATCTCAGCCATTTCCGTTGCCTGTTTTACGCGTATCGGCGTGTGATCTCCCGTATGGTTGGCGTCATAGTGCGTGTTGCAGACGATAAACCGGCTGCCGCTCGCCTTTGACTCGAACACGCCCCAGTTGAGCAGCCTCAACCGCGGGCTGTTGCCGACGGAATAGACCGTCATGCCGCTTTCAACAACACTGACCTTGCTCTTGTTGTAGATAAGTCCAGTGTAATTATACTGTCCTGACGGTATATTTTTGCCCACAAAATCATATTCCGCGCCGATAAGAGAGGTGAGCCTTGAATACCACTTCTCGGATATCTCCTGAATTCCGGCAACATCAGGTGAATAATTGAGTATCGTAGCCGCAACGCGGTAGTCGCGGTCTGCCATTACAGCCGCGGGGTCCCACTCCTCGGAAAGGATGTTGAAGGACATGATGCGCGTGTCGGCGCCATCTATGAGTGCCGGATCAGACGTCATTCCGCCGAGACCGTCAAGCTTAAGGTCGGACGGAACATTGAACACCGGCGAGAGCTTGGGTGTTACGTACATATTTATGAATTCATCCACAGCCATTTTCTCCGATATCACTGCGTCTCCGCAGATAATATATATCTTTTTTTCGTTCACGGTAAATCTGTACCCGAATTTCGAATACACACCGCTCATACCGCCGAGATCCCCGGCTTTATTTCGGTTGGTTATCCCTATCACAAATTCGCATTCGGTGGGAGCCTCGGTGTCGCTCACGACCGGAATGTCCACACCGTATGCGCTCTTCAGCTTTGCGGCAAGCTGTTTTGCGTTTTTATCCGACCCGCCGGATGCATAAACTATACGGTAATCCGCCAGTGTAGCGCCGTCTTTGCCGAAAAGGAATGTTCCCGTTCCGTCCTTGCGCACCGTAAGGGTGGACAGCACTATATCTCCGTTCTCGCTTTTTTTGACCATAGTTCTGAACACCGTCACAGCCTCCTCAAGCATATCATCGTTATGTGCGGCGATGATTATCTTGTTGCCGACAGGCTTTATGACATATCCGTCAAACGGGACCTCCTCATAAAGCTCGCGGCATTCCGCGCGGTCAACATTGCCTACCAGTATTTCCTTCAGCGATGCGGCGTCAACGTCGGGCATGAGCCAGTCATCGCCGATCTCCATACCCGCGTCAAGATCACTGTTGAAATAGTGAATGACCGACTTGAAGCTTTCAAGCGTTCTGTTTGTCGGATTGGACGGGCGTACTATACGGTAAACAGCTTTTCCGCCGGATGAAAGCACTATTGGCTCGGTGCTCTCGGTAGTCTCGGGAGCTTTGCTTTCCCCTTCTCCGCCTTCTTTCTTGCGGCAGGATGACATGAGCGACACAGCGCCGAACAGCAACACCAGTGACATGACAAGAGATATCTGTCTTAATAATGTTTTCATAATGCAACCTCCATATTGATAAGTCAGAACAGATCGAACATCGAGATCTGCGCAGTCTCGCTGAGGCGGTCAAGCACTCCGTTCGTGCGCAGTATCTCTATAACTGATTTATTGAGCTTTGCACGCAGCTGAAGATCCTCTACCGAGAAATACGGCTCGTCCTCACGCGCATTCATGATCGCAAGTGCGGCGTTTTCACCGACACCGGGCAGCGACATGAACGGCATACGTATATTGCCGTCCTCGGGCAGGAATTCCTTGGCGTGCGAATGCTCAAGGCTCACAGGGAGAAATTTTATGTTGCGCAGCATACACTCGTTGGCAAACTGCATAGCGCCGAAAAGATCCTTCTCCTTCTGCGTCGCGTCGTTCCAGCGTGCATTTATGTCACGCATAGTATCGACGACGGCGCGTCTGCCGCGCGCGACCACCGTGGCGTCAAAGCCCTCGGGGGCGACGGTGAGGATGGCACAGTAAAACGCGACGGGCTGATGCACCTTGTACCAACCAAGGCGTATCGCCGACATGACGTAAGCGGCGGCGTGCGCCTTCGGGAACATGTACTTTATCTTGCGCAGCGAGTCGATATACCACTCGGGCACCTCTTTTTCGCGCATCGCGGCGACCATCTCCTCGGGTATCGGCTTGCCCTTTTTGTTCTTTCTGACCATTTCCATGATCTTGAACGAAAGGTTCTTGTCAACGCCGTAGCGGATGAGGTCGAGCATGATACCGTCACGTGTACCTACAACGTGAGAAATATCGCATATTCCGTTTTTGATAAGATCCTGTGCGTTGCCGAGCCACACGTCGGTACCGTGAGTCAGACCGGATATCTGCATGAGGTCGGCAAAGTTCTTCGGCTTTGCGTCCACAAGCACCTGCTGGATGAAGCTCGTGCCCATCTCCGGCAGACCGAGCGTGCCTATCATGAGTCCGAGCATCTTTGTTTCCTTGTCGGTAACATCCATCTGCGGTATGCCGATCGACTCGGTAGTCGCAAAAAGCTCATAGACCGTGCGGTCGTTCATCGCCACATCCATAACTGATATGCCGCTGTATTTTTCAAGGAACTTGTATTTCGTCGGAATATCATGCCCGAGCTCGTCGAGCTTGAGTATCGTATCGTGAAGATACGAGAAAGCAAAATGCGTGGTTATTATGTCGGACTTGGGGTCGTCGGCGGGGTGCTGTATCGGCGTGAAATCGTATACCTCTTTTTCACGCGGAACAACTATGATGCCGCCGGGGTGCTGTCCCGTTGTGCGCTTTACGCCCACACAATGGCTGATTATGCGGTCTGCCTCGGCGCGGCACACCGACTCGCCCTTGGATTCGAAATATTTCGCCACAAAGCCGTATGCCGTCTTGTCGGCAAGCGTACCGAGCGTTCCCGCACGGAAAACGTTTTCGGAGCCGAACAGCTCTTCGGTAAACTTATGTACCCTGCCCTGCACCTCGCCCGAGAAGTTGAGGTCGATATCGGGCGATTTTTCACCGTAAAAACCGAGAAATGTCTCAAAAGGAATGTCCTGACCGTCCTGCGCGAGCTTTTCGCCGCACACGGGGCAGTTGCGCGTGGGCATATCAAAGCCCGAGCCGACCTTATCCGGGTTTGAAAAATCACTGTAACGGCATTTGGGGCAGTAATAATGCGGCGGCAGAGGATTGACCTCCGAAATGCCCGCCATCGTTGCAACGAACGACGAGCCGACCGAGCCGCGCGAGCCGACGAGATATCCCTGGCTCTCCGAAAAATGCACGAGCTTTTCGGCAATGACGTAAAGCACGGCAAAGCCGTTTTTGATTATAGACCCGAGCTCGCGTTCAAGGCGTGATGAAACTATCTCGGGCAGCTCGTCGCCGTACATATTGTGCGCGCGCGTCCAGCATTTTTCGGTAAGCTCCTCCTCCGCGCCGTCGAGATGCGGCGGGAAGGAGCCCTTGGGGATCGGTCTGACCTCCTCCACCATGTCGTTTATCGCATTCGGGTTGTCAATGACCACCTCATGCGCCTTCTTTTCGCCGAGATACGCAAACTCACGCAGCATCTCGTCGGTCGTGTGGAAGTAGATCGGGCAGGACTTGTCGGCATCCTTGAATTTCATTCCCGCAAGCAGGATGTGACGGTATATCTCATCCTCCGGGTCAAGAAAATGCGCGTCCGAGGTCGCAACGACCGGCTTTCCGAGCTTTTCGCCTATCGCAACGATGCGGCGGTTATAATCGCGCAGCGCCTCTTCGTCCGGCACGCGCCCCTCATCAACCATGAAGTGGTTGTTGCCTATCGGCTGTATCTCAAGATAATCGTAGTATGACGCGATATCCTCGATGTCGCTGTCGGAACGGTTATCCACTATTGCCGAAAACAGCTCGCCCGCCTCGCACGCCGAACCGATTATCAGCCCCTCGCGGAGCTTATCGAGCTCGCTTTTTGGTATGCGCGGCACGCGGCGGTAATATTTGAGGTAGCTTAGAGAAACGAGCTTGTAAAGATTTTTAAGTCCCGTCAGATTTTTGACGAGGATTATCATGTGATAGGTCTTCAGCGTCAACGGGTCGGTGTTTGCGTGTATTTCGGACACCAGCCTGCCATAGTCCTCAATACCGAATTTTTCGAGCTTTTCGAGCATTTTGAGGTAGATGAGCCCCAACATTTCGGCATCGTCGACGGCACGGTGGTGGTTGAAATCGCCGAGCCCGAAATACTTTGCAACGGCATCGAGCTTATGCACCTTGAGGTCGGTGTTGACATAGCGCGACAGCGCAACGGTGTCAAGGTAGGGGCTGTCAAACTCTATCCCCTGCTCCTTGGCGACATAGCGGATAAAACCGGTATCAAACCCGGCGTTGTGCGCCACGAGCAGATCGTCGCCCACAAAGGCAAGAAACTCGGGCAGCACCTCTCTCACCGTCGGCGCGTCCTTCACCATGTCGTCGGTTATGGACGTAAGCTCGGTGATCTCCTCGGGGATGTGACATTCGGGATTGACAAATGTCGAATATCTGTCAACGACCTTGCCGTCTCTGATCTTTACGGCGCCGATCTCGGTTATCTTGCAGGTAACGACCGAAAGACCGGTGGTTTCGATATCAAAGACCACGACCTCGTCGGAAAATGCGCGGTCCCATTCGCCGAACAGCGGACTTGCGCTGTCGTTGACAAAATACGCCTCAAGCCCGTATATGACCTTCATCTCCGCCTTTTCGGCGGCGATCATCGCTTCGGGAAAGCCCTGAACGTTTGCGTGGTCGGTAACGGCGACCGCCTTGTGTCCCCAGCGCTTTGCGGTATTCACCGCGTCGGCGGGAGATATCAGCGCATCCATCGCCGACATATTCGTGTGCAGATGCAGCTCGACGCGCTTTTCCTCGGCGGTGTCCTCACGCGGCAGCCGCTTTATTTTTGCGATCGCGCTGTAATAAAACAGCATATCGGGAGAGTTCTTGTCGGGTCTCACGTCTCCGACGGCGGCGACGATCATCCCGTTTGATATCGTATCGGATATCTCCTGCGCATCCTCGGCTTCAAGGCGGCGCGTGCGCACCTCTATCGTCGCGTTGCCGTCAAAAATGCCGAAGGTGATAAACATTCCGCCTCCGCCGCGCGCTTCCTCGCATTTGAAGGAGCATACCTCGCCGACTATGCAGACGCGCTTGCGCGCCGAACGCAGCGACGATATCGACTGCGGCTCTATCTCGAACGGGTCGCCGATAATATACTCGGGAGCCGAAATGTCAAAAACCGCGCTGCCTATGGTACACATCCCGTCCTCGGTCACCGCCTCGACGTCCTCGTCATAAGCCGAATATATCCGCTTGTACTGCACCTCGGGCGCGTCTGCGCCGTCGTCGCCGTCACCGGCGGGCTTGCCGTTGCGGTTCTGATATTTTCCGTTTCCGCCGTCGCCCTGAGCGGCACGCCGGTGGCTTTCGCTCTCATATCTCTGCGCAGCTTCGGCGCTGCGGCGGTCCATCTCCTCGAACATTGCATTGCGCGACATCTCGGAGATAAGCGGCGCACCCTCAAGCTCGCGTATCGTGACGGGCACGGAAATCCCGAATTCCGATCTTATTATATTTTCAATAACGGCGGGGGTCTTAGCGTCATTGATAAAACCCACGCCGTTCTCCGTAAACGGAATAGCGATATCCAGCCTGCCGCCCTCGAGCCTCGCTTCGCAGCCGCCGAAAAAGCCGCGCGCAACACACCCGACGTGCTCTGCCTCGCGGAGTATTTCGGGTATGTAGTCGCTGTCAAGCAATCCGGACGGATATGAAGGCATGAATTTCACGGTATACCCGTCATACGCCGCGGCAATGCCCGCTTCGACGCCATATATGGTATCCTTGTCAAATATCCTGTCGAGCCTGACCGATATCTCGTATATCGGTCGCTCCTTATGCTTTTTGACCGTATATTCCTTTACGGCGTCGAAAAAGCGCCGTTCCCGCTCGCCGGGAGTATATTTTGAAAAAACTTCGCTGAGCGTCCGCACTTCCTGCTCCTTGTCTTTTTCGGGATCACATATATTTCTCTTTGATGCGCTCCGCAAGCGCGTCGATTATACCGTCCTCGGGTATTTTTCCGACGATCTCACCGTGCTCAAAGAGCACCGCCTCGCCCGCGCCGCCCGCAATGCCGATGTCAGCCTCGCGCGCCTCGCCGGGACCGTTCACGATACATCCCATGAGCGCGACCTTTATCGGGAGCGACGAAAAGCCCTCAGCCTTTGCGCGTTTGTCAAATTCGGCTGCAAGAGCGCAAAGGTCGATCTTTGTGCGCCCGCAAGTGGGGCAGCTCACAACGTCAAGCCCGCTGTGACCGGGGCAGTCGAGCGCACGCAAAATATCCCTTGCGGCTTCGACCTCGCGCTCCGGATCGTCGGTGAGCGACACGCGCACGGTGTCTCCTATACCCTCGCAGATGAGCGCACCAAACGCCGCAGCGCTTTTGATGATCCCCATGCGGCTGCCGCCCGCCTCGGTAACGCCGAGGTGGAGCGGATAATCGCATCTTTCGGAAATATAGCGGTATGCATCCACCGTCGCGCGGACGTCGGACGACTTGACCGAAATGACGATATCGTCAAAATCGAAGCGGTTTAGCAGTCGCACATGTCCCATGGCGCTTTCATAGAGCGCCTCTGCGGTGGGAGAACCGAATTTTGCGAGCAGCGGCTTTTCAAGCGAACCGCTGTTGACGCCTATGCGTATCGGTATGCCGCGGCCCGCGCACGCCTTTGCGACTGCGTGCACGCGCTCGGCGTCCCCGATATTGCCGGGGTTGATCCTTATCTTGTCAATGCCGTAGTCCACGCAGCGCAGAGCAATGCGCCAGTCAAAATGGATATCGGCAACGAGCGGGATACCTATTCCCTTTTCTTTTATATATTTCACGGCCTCCGCCGCGTCGATATCCGGCACGGCTATGCGGATGATATCGCAGCCCGCCTTTTCGAGCCGTTTTATCTGCGCATATGTTGCCTCGGCATCATGCGCCGGGGTGTTTGTCATCGACTGCACCGGGATACGGCTGCCGCCGCCTATCGCAACACCGCCGACCGTGACCGTTTTTGTCATTTTGCGTTCCATACGACGTCTTTCCTTACTTTTTGATGAGTGTAAAAATGTCCTTGCACGAAATGAGTATCATGAGCGTAAACAGGATGATGAGTCCCGCGCCGTTTATATACCCTTCCACCTTGCGGTTTATCGGTCTGCCGGCTATTCCCTCGATAATGAGGAAGAGCAGTCTGCCGCCGTCAAGCGCGGGGATCGGCAGAAGGTTGACGACACCGAGGTTCATGGCAAGCACGACAAAAAGGTAAAGCAGGTTCATAAAACCGCCGTTTTTGACCGTCGTGCCGACAGTTTCCGTGATACCTATGGGACCGGACACCGCCTCGATGCCGTATCTCCCGCGTATCATGTCGATGATCGAATCCCAGATCATTTTTATCGTCGAAAGCGAACGGAAAAAGGCGTGCTTTACAATATTTCCGAAGGTTTTTGCCTCGGCATACGGCTTGAAATCAACATCTCCGAAGGTAGCGCCCGCCTCGCTGAAGGTCGGGAACTCGACGCTCTCAAGCGTCACCTTTTTTCCGTCGCGCATGACGACGACATCCACCGGCTCATATCCGCTGTTCATTATCTCATACACGAGCTCATTTCCCGTGTGCACCGGCACGCCGCCGACCGACACTATTTTGTCGCCCTCTTTAAGCCATGCGGAGCTTTTCGATTCATCGGCAAACTCCGCGACGGTGGTCGATGCCAAACGTCCGGAGGCGCACACGAGTATCACCATGCAAAGCACGCCGATAAGTATATTCGTCAGCGGCCCCGCAAGGATGGTGAGTATGCGCCGCCACACGCTCTTGTTGCAGAACGCGTTTGGGTTATCGGATTCCTCCTCCTCGCCCGCCATGCTCACGAACCCGCCGATGGGAAGAAGGCGCAGAGAATAGCGTATACCGCTCTTTTTCGACACACGGCTGAGGATCTTCGGCCCCATTCCAACCGCAAATTCCTCGACAGCGATGCCGTTGGCGCGTGCGACAAGAAAGTGACCGCCCTCGTGAACGAGCACGAGTATTCCGAATATAAATATCGTAAGAATGAAATAAAGTATTCCCATTTGTTCTCCCTGTGCGCTTTATCCGCGCACCGATCTTGACAAATACCCGCGCGCGCACTCACGTGCCGCCGCGTCGGCTTCCTTTATGCCGTCAAGTGATGTGACCGACGGCGCGTATGACGAAAATTCGCCCGTAACGTAGGAAAGCGTGTCGATTATGTCGGTGAACCCGCACTTACCGGCAAGAAAATCCCACACGGCGATCTCGTTTGCGGCATTCAGCACCGCAGCAGACGCTCCGCCCGCCGTCTGTGCCTCGCGCGCGAGGCGCAGGGGGAGAAATGTGTCCTCATCCGGCTCGGCAAAGCTGAGCTGCCCTATCCTGCAAAGGTCGAGCCTCTCTATCACCGCAGCGTCGCGCATGGGGCGGTTGAGCGCATACTGAACACAAAGCCGCATATCCGGCACCGAAAGCTGCGCTATCACCGAATTGTCGGCAAATTCGACCATTGAATGAATAATGCTCTCGCGGTGAACGACCACACGTATTTTATCCGCGCCGACACCGAAAAGATGCGCCGCCTCAATAAGCTCAAAGCCCTTGTTCATAAGCGTGGCGCTGTCGATCGTTATCTTCTGCCCCATGCTCCACGTCGGATGCGCCAGAGCCTGTTTTACCGTTATACCGGCAAGCTCCCCGCGCTTTTTCCCGTAAAAAGGACCGCCCGACGCGGTTATAATGAGACTTTTTATCTCGCCGTGAGTTCCCGCGCGCAGACACTGATCTATTGCGCAGTGCTCGCTGTCAACGGGCGCGATATCCACACCGCGCTCACGCGCCCGGCGCATTACTATGTCGCCCGCAACGACAAGCGACTCCTTGTTTGCGAGCGCAAGATCCTTGCCGCTTTCGATAACGGCAAGCGTGGGGTCGAGCCCCGCATATCCGATTATTGAATTTATCGCGGTGTCGGCATCGGAATCGGCGATCATCTCGCATATCCCGTCGATACCCGAATATATTCTGACGTCCGTATCCGCGACCGCCGTTCTCAACTCGGCTGCCGCCGCAGGGTCGGACATTGCCGCCGCTGCGGGACGGAATTCACGTATCTGAGCCTCTACCGTGCGCACATTGCTTTTTGCGCAAATTGCACGGACCGAATACCCCCGTGCCCGTGCAACGTCCGCCGCCTGCGTCCCCACCGAACCGGTGGAGCCGAGCAGGAGCAGCTTTTTTTCTTTCATTGTCATTTTCAGGATCTCCTCGGTGTTTTCAGGTCATAAGACCGAAAAATGATTCGATGAACAGCAATATCAGCGACACCGCCATGACCGAATCGAAGCGGTCAAGCATACCGCCGTGCCCCGGAAGTATCTTTCCGAAATCTTTGATCCCCTTGCTGCGCTTTATCGCCGACATGATGAGATCCCCCGCCTGCGAGACAAGGGAGGTAAACACGCCGCCCACCGCAAAAACGAGATAATCGGGATGCACGTCGGCATACCTTTCGATAACGCACGCGTAAACGATAAACGCCGCAACACAGAAGAATATCCCTCCGAGCGCACCCTCGATCGTCTTTTTCGGGCTTATCGCGGGTATCAGCTTGTGCTTGCCGAACAGTCTGCCGCAAAGATAGGCAAAAACGTCGGTCGACCACGCGCCGATAAAGATAAGAAGGCACACAAAATTCCCCGCACGTCTGTCACTGAGAATAACGATCGACATAAACGCAAGGATGATGTATATTCCCACAGTCCCGGCAGCGCACGCCTGCTCGAGCGTGACCTTTCCCTTTGAAAAGGTGAAAACGGTCAGGATCACAAGCAGAATGAGGCCCAGCACGGCAAGTGCGCCGCTCTGAAACATCTCGTGACGGATATACCGCGCGGCAAACGGAGCCACGCCCGCGGCAAGGTAAAGAACTATTGAGATCGGTATGTTTTTTTGCAGTCCGAGACAGCGCAGCAGCTCAAACTCCGCAACAACGGAGATAAAGGTAAAAAGCAGCGGAAAGAACACCGTGCTCTGCCCAACAAGCAGCAGCGGGATAAGAACTGTCGCAATACAGACTGCCGTAATCGTCCTTTTTAACATTACAGCAACAAAGACTCAGACCTTGCCGAATCTTCTCTTTCTTTTGTAGAATTCTCCGACAGCGATATCGACGTCATGCGGCGTCATATCCGGCCAGAGCGTGTCGGTCGCATAGTACTCGGCATATGCGGACTGCCAGAGCAGAAAGTTCGAAAGCCGCATTTCGCCTGCCGTGCGCACGATAAGGTCGGGGTCGGGCAGCCCTGCGGTATAGAGCGCTCCCGAAATATCCGCCTCGGTGATATCTTTTTTGCCCTCGGCTGCAAGACGCCTGAAAGCGTGGACAAGCTCGTCCCTGCCGCCGTAGTTCAGCGCGACATTCAACATGCGGTCGTTGTTTTTCGTGCGCTCGACGATCGCCTCCGCACGCAGGCGGATATCCTCGTCGAGCCGCGAGAGATCGCCGAGAAAACGCATACGGATATTGTTTTTGTTCGCCGTCGCTTCGCATTCCTTCATATAGTCGCGGAACAGCTTCATTATCGACTGCACCTCTTCTTCGGGACGCGACCAGTTTTCGGTTGAAAAAGCATATACCGTTACACATTCTATGCCGATATCACCGCAATAATTTACTATCCTGCGGAATGTCTTTGCGCCTGCGGCATGCCCCGCACTGCGCGGCAGCCCGCGTTTTTTAGCCCAGCGACCGTTGCCATCCATTATAAAGGCAATATGCCGCAGCTTCTTCTCCTCTCCGACCGGCACCGGAGAGGAGATATCGGTTTTTTCAGCCATTTAAGACCTCCCGGGTCAGATCGCCATGATCTCCTTGGACTTTTTCGCAACAACGTCGTCAACGACCTTGATGTACTTGTCGGTGAGATCCTGAACAGCCTTTTCGGATGCCTTCTGCTCATCCTCGGTCATTTCGGAGTCCTTCTTCATCTTCTTGCAGATGTCGTTCGCGTCGCGGCGGATATTGCGGACGGCGATTTTTGCCTCCTCACCCAGCTTCTGCACCTGCTTTACGAGTTCCTTACGTCTTTCCTCGGTAGGCTGCGGGAAGACGAGGCGTATGACCTTACCGTCGTTTACGGGAGTGATGCCGATATCTGAGGCAAGGATGGCGCGCTCCATAGCCTTGAGCGTGGAGGGGTCGTAGGGCGAAATGGTAACGGTCTTGGCATCGGTCGCTTTGACGTCAGCCATATTGGTGATGGGCGTGGGTGCGCCGTAATATTCGAACGTCACGCGGTTTACAAGCTGTGGATTCGCCTGACCGGCGCGGATCACGTCAAGATCGCTCTCAAAAGACGAAATTGACTTCTTCATTTTTTCTTCGTATGCTTTGGTGTCGAGTTTCATGTCATTTTTCCTCCCGATTATGTTCGTTTATAATTTATTTTCTGATTATCACGGTGCCGCGGCATTTGCCCTCAACGGCAAGCTTTATGTCCGCAACGTCCTCAAGCTTGAAGGCGATTGCGGGCGGACCGAATTCCGCACCCATCGCGGAAGCGGTAAGGTCGATCCCGTGAAGGTCGAGCTTCATCATATCGTCGTAGCCGATCTCCTCAAAGAGTTTTGCCTCCGGGTTCTTGCGCGGGTCGCTGTCGTAAATACCGTCAACGTTTTTGGCAAGCAGGAACGCGTCGGCTCCTATCTCGATGGCACGGAGCATTCCCGCGGTATCGGTCGAAAAGTAGGGGCAGCCGGTGCCGCCGCCGAAGATAACGATTTTTCCCTCCGCCAGCGAGCCGACGGCGCGCTCGGCACTGTAATACTCGGCATACGGCATCATGTCGGTGGACGTGTAGACAACGGCGCTGCCGCCGGCACGTTCAACGGCATCCTTTGCCGCAAGCGCGTTTATGACCGTAGCCAGCATACCCATGTGGTCTGCGGTAACGCGGTTCATGCCGCCGCCCTGTCTGCCGCGCCATATGTTGCCGGCGCCGAAAACGACAGACGTTTCGACTCCCGCATTTGTAAGCTCAACGAGCACGGCAGCAATGCGGTCGAGAAAATCAAAATCAATAATCCCGTCCTTGCCGGAGATCGCCTCGCCCGAAAGCTTCAGAAGTATCCTTTTATACTTGGGTTCAAACATATACAAATGCCCTTTCTGATATCAAAAATCGCATACATATATATTTTATATTATTTCGGCGTTTTTGTAAACACCCAAAACGCTAATTTTACTCTTTTTCCCGCTTTTTTTCGTTAAATTTCCCTGAACGGATGCAAAACGGCTGCCGCGCATTGCGCGGCAGCCGAAGACTGTGATGAATATTATCAGTTCTTGTGAGTGAGCTTCGCGATCTCGTCGGCGAAGTTGTCCTCTCTCTTTTCGATGCCCTCGCCCTTTTCGTAGAGGTGGAACTCTCTGACGGTGATGGGGGCGCCCAGCTCCTTGGCGGTGTCGGCGATATACTTGCCGACGGTCACGCCGTCGTCAAGGAAGAACTCCTGCTCGGTGAGGCAGACCTGCTCATAGTACTTGCCGAGCTTACCGACAACGATCTTTTCAAGAATGTTCTCGGGCTTGTTGGCGTTCTTGGGATCGTTCTTCATAGCGGCGATCTGGATAGCCTTTTCCTCTTCAAGAACGTTGGCGGGAACATCCTCGCGGTTGATATATGTGGGAGGGTTGCCCGATGCGATCTGGAGAGCGACGTTCTTTGCCATCTTTGCGAACTTTTCGGTCGCAGCGACCTCGGGGGTGGTGTCGAATCCGACGATAACGCCGGCAACGCCGCCGCCGTGCACATATGTGCTGGTGATGCCGTGAACAACGACAAAGCGTCTGATATTGATCTTTTCGCCGATCTGGAAGATCATTTCCTTCAGCTTTTCGCTGACGGTAAGATTGGTGTCAAGATATTTGGAAGCGAGAAGAGCGTCGATATCGGCGGGGTTCTCGGCGATGATGGTCTTGAGCAGAGAATCAACGAACTCACGGAAGGTCGCGTTCTTGGCAACGAAGTCGGTCTCGCTGTTGACCTCGATCATGGCGGAAACGTCGCCGTCCTTCATGATGTCAACGATACCGTCGGCGGCAATTCTGCCTTCCTTCTTGGCGGCAACTGCAAGTCCTCTTTCACGAAGGACCTTGAGAGCCTTTTCCATATCGCCCTCTGCCTCAACAAGGGCCTTTTTGCACTCCATCATACCGATACCGGTCTTTGCGCGGAGCGCGGCAACGTCTTTTGCGGTAATAGCAGCCATTTTTATCTCCTTCTTTTCTTTGATTTCTTATTGCGTTAGGGACTTACTCGGCGTCCGCTTCTGCGGCGGTCTTTTCAGCCTCTGCGGTCTCGGCGGCGTCGGCTTCGACGTCGGCGGACTCGGCGCCCTGTCTGCCCTCGATGACGGCATCGGCAAGGACGGAGGAGATCAGCTTGATGGCGCGGATAGCGTCATCGTTGCCGGGGATGATATAATCGGCGTCGTCGGGGTCGCAGTTGGTATCAACGATAGCGATCACGGGGATGCCGAGCTTCTTTGCTTCCTTAACTGCGTTGGCTTCCTTCTTGGTGTCAACGACGAAGATCGCGGCGGGAAGCTCGTTCATGTTCTTGATACCGCCGTAGTTTCTCTCAAGGTCAGCCATTTCCTTCTGACGTGCTGCGGCTTCCTTCTTGGGGAGCATATCGAAGGTGCCGTCCTCAGCCATTTTGGTCAGGGTGTTGAGACGGTTGATGGACTTCTTGATGGTCTTGAAGTTGGTCATCATACCGCCGGGCCAACGGACGTTGACGTAGTACATTCCGCATCTCTCGGCCTCTTCCTTGATGGCATCGGCAGCCTGCTTCTTGGTGCCGACGAAAAGGACCGACTTGTTCTCTGCGGAAAGCTCACGGACGTACATATAGGCTTCTTCAAATTTCTTTACGGTCTTCTGAAGGTCGATGATGTAGATACCGTTGCGCTCGGTGTAGATGTACTCCTGCATTTTGGGGTTCCATCTTCTGGTGTGATGTCCGAAATGGACACCGGCTTCGAGAAGCTGTTTGATGGTGATAACAGACATTTTAATGTCCTCCTTCTGGTTTTTCCACCACGCCGACCGATATACGGACAACCGCCGCCGGCGGCACCCGACCGCACTCTACGGCGTGTGTGTTTTCATGGGCATTATCGTATTTTTCACGAAAAAAGCCCGTCCGCGCCGGTTCACCTGTTTTTCCCGGCACAGACGGATGTATTATATCATATTTTTCTTGTATTTTCAACCTGTCGGCGCGAATTTACAATTTGTTTACAACATCAGCGGCGCCTTTTGTCCTTTTTACGCTCTTTTTCACAGGCACAGAGTTCGTCGGGCTGCATTTTCACGAGGACCGCATCCTCACCGATGCACTCGATCCTCTCCCACGGGATGATAAAGCACTCCTCGCCGCCGAACCCCATAAAACCGGTCTCGCGGCAGACGATGAGCGCGCATATCCTGCCGTCGCAGGTATCGAATTCAAAATCGCAGGCGTGCCCGAGGCGGGCGCCGTCGCACAGATTTATAACGTCCTTCTCTCTCAGCTCGCAGGTGGTCGATCTTTTCGGCATTTCATGTACCGCCTTTCGTTATGTTCCGCTTTTGCTTCGCTTTTATTTTATTCGGCAAAACGGAAATACAGAACGCACGCGGCACCGCAGTCGGTATCGTGATATCATTTTCCCGGGCGGCGATATACGTTTTTCACGGTTCTGTCGGCTCTCACACGCGCCGCGATATACGGCAGAAATATCCAGAGAACCGAGATAAGGAACATCAGAATATCATTTGCGATATACCCCGAGCTGCCGAAAAAGCACAGCCCGTAAAGCGGCAGACAGAACGCAAGCATCACAGCCGCAAACACAGCCCCTGCGCCGCCGGATACGAACTGTCCGCTTGACGTTATCAGGGACATCACGAGCAGCACGAAAGAAGCGGCAGCCGGGAGCACGAACCAGACGGTGTAGAGTATCCTCGTCGGGTGCGTCGGTCGCCTGCGCGACAGCACCGCGCAGCCCCACAGAGCCCATGCGGCAAGCGCGAGCAGCGAGAGAAACACATTCCCGAAGGTCAGCTTATCACCGTCGGAGATATAATTCACGCAGCCGCCGATAAGGCTGAGCGATATCAGCACCGACACCGAAAGCACATCCGACCAGTAATCCTTTTTTCCGAAAGGGGCGATCTTTGTTTTTTTATCCATAATAATTTTTAATTGCCGGGCGGCATTGCAATGCCGCCCGGCACGATTTTATTTGCTGCGTGTATTCAGCTCTCAGGCATCCTGAGACTTTTTGTAGTCCTCAACGATCTTCTGCGCGATATTTGCCGGAACGATGGCATAATCGTTCACCTTGAATGTGAACGAGCCGCGTCCCTGCGACATTGCGCGGAGAGCGATCGGATAATCCATGATCTCTGCCTTCGGCGCGACAGCGTGTACCACTGTGTAGCCCTTCTTCTTTGCGGCGTCCATACCCATGATGCTGCCGCGTCTCTTGTTGAGGTCGCCCATGATATCGCCGACGAGGGATTCGGGGACCGTAATGTCAAGGTCGCCGACAGGCTCGAGGATAACGGGAGCAGCCTCAAGCAGGCACTGCTTGTAAGCAAGCTGAGCCGCGGTCTTGAATGAAATTTCATCCGAGTCGACGGGGTGATACGAGCCGTCGTGCAGGTCGGCGGCAAGGTGCGTCATCGGGAAGCCTGCGGCACCCTTTGTCATAGCCTCGAGCAGACCCTTTTCAACGGCGGGGTTGAAGTTTTTGGGAACAACGCCGCCGACGACCGATACGGTGAAGGTCAGCCCCTCAGCCTCGCCGGGCGAGAATTTGATCCAGACGTCGCCGAACTGACCCGAACCGCCGTTCTGCTTTTTATGTCTGCCGTGGATATCGACGGTCTTTGTGATCTGCTCGCGATATGCGATCTTCGGCGCGGTAAGCTTGATCGAAACGCCGTAGCGGTTCTTCAGCTTTGCGGCAAGTATCGCAAGGTGCATATCGCCGAGACCCGAAATGAGCATCTGCTTTGTGTCGGGATCCGTCTCGTATTTGAGCGTGAGATCTTCTTCGACCATTCTCGCCATGCTCTGGGAGATCTTGCCCTCGTCCTTTGCGGTCTCGGGGATCATTGCCTGAGTCATGTTCGGGATGGGATAAACTGTGGGAGCGTACTTTTCGTCGCCGCTCTCGCGCAGGGTGTTGTTGGTGTTGGTGTTGGTGAGCTTTGCGATCATACCGATATCACCGCAGGCAAGCTCATCCGTCTCTGTCTGTGTCTTGCCCTTAAGGGTGTAGATATGAGCCATTTTTTCGACGGCGCCGGTATTGAGGTTTTTCAGCGTCATGTCCCTCTTCAGCGTGCCGTTCATGACCTTGAAGTAGGACATCTTGCCGACGAACGGGTCGGCGACCGTCTTGAATACGAACACGGCGGCAGGTCCGTTGGGATCTATCTTCGTCGTGGAACCGTCCTCAAGCGCTGCGGTACCCTTTGAAGTGAATTTCGGGAACGCGCCGACGGCGGCATCAAGCATCTGGGTGATACCGGCAAGCGTCGTGGAAGAACCGCAGTATACGGGAACGATGGTGCCGGAAACGATACCGTCATGTATGGCGGCAGCAGCTTCCTCGCGGGTTATCTCTTCATCCTCGAGGACCTTCATCATTATGTCCTCGTTGACCATTGCGATAGCATCGTTGAAGTCGGACTTGTGGCTTTCGGCAGCCGCTTCGAGCTCGGGAGTCATCGGGATCTCGATCTTCGCGCCCTTGGCGTCGCACTTGTACGCCTTCATGTCGATAAGATCGACGAACTGTATCTCCTTGCCCGCCTTTACGGGGACGACGATGGGGCATACTGCGCTGCCGAACTTTTCTTTGAGCTGCTCGAAAACGCGGTCGAAGTTCGCCTCGCTGTCGTCGTATTTATTGATGAAGAACACCTTGGGAACGTCGATCTCGGAAGCATAGTCCCATGCCAGCTCGGTGCCGACCTCGACGCCGGACTTTGCATCGACGAGTATGACCGCGCTTCCCGCAACGCGCAGAGCCTGTTTGACCTCACCGACAAAATCAAGGTAGCCGGGAGTGTCGAGAACGTTTATCTTGCAGCCCTTCCAGATGACGGGCGCGATAGCTGTCGATATGGTAAATTTTCTCTTGATCTCTTCGGGGTCGAAGTCGCAGACAGTATTTCCGTCGGCAGTTTTGCCGAGTCTGTCGGTACCGCCGCTGATGTAAAGCATTGCCTCGGCAAATGAGGTCTTTCCGCTTCCGCCGTGACCGAGCAGAGCGATGTTACGAATGTTGCCGGTTTCGAATTTTGCCATAGTGGTTCCTCTTTCGTATATGAATTTTTATATAGCGGACGACGGCGCTGTGCCGCGCCCGGCGCACCGGTAGATCCGGCGCGATAAAGTACCGTTATAAGCGGGTATTCGGACAACTACTTTAGTATTATACTATATTCGCAACGTCTTTTCAAGAGTTTTTTGGACAATTTGCTCTCTCGGCACGATTTTTTTGAAGTTTTTTTATTATTTTTGGCACATCAGACGCCGGCGGACGGTAGTCCGAACAGTCGGCGTGCATTTTCGGCTGTAAGCGCGGCAGCCTCCCCGGCGCCGATGTCGAGCACAGCTCCCACAGCCGCCGCGGTGTACGCGGCGTATGCCGAATAATTGAGCCTGCCACGATAGGGCTCGGGCGTGAGGTAAGGGCAGTCGGTCTCGACAAGTATGCGGTCGCGCGGGACCTCTTCGACGACCGAGCGGACGTGCCGCGCGTTTTTGAATGTCACCGTACCGGAAAATGAAATGTAAAATCCGCGGCGGCAGAGCTCAAGCGCCATCTCCGCGCTGCCGGAGTAGCTGTGGAACACCCCTCTCACGCCGGGGTGACGCAGCACCGCCTCGAAGCAGTCGCCGTGCGCCTCGCGGTCATGAATAATTACGGGAATATCCATCTCGCGCGCCAGTGAGAGCTGAGCGTCAAGATATTTTGCCTGAAGCTCCTTGTCATACGGCTGCCAGTGGTAGTCAAGACCTATCTCGCCGAGAGCGACGATCCCGTCCTCTTCCCTTCCGGAGAGAAGCGCGGAGAGAGCCGACATTTCCTCATCAAACCCGCCGGACATACCGATGTCCGACGGGTGTATCCCGACCGCCGCATACATAAGCGGATAATTTTTCGCCTGCATGACGGCACGGCGGGAGTTTTCAAGGTTAGTTCCGACATTTAAGATCCCCGCCATGCCGTCCGTAAAGCACTCGCGTATCGCGGCTTCGGCGCCGCCCTCGAATTCGGCGGCAAAGCGTTCGTCTGTGTAGTGCGCGTGCGTGTCAAACACGCCGCGCGGGGAAAGCCTCTCCCCCATTTTATCTCACTCTCTCGCCGAGGGGCGTTGCGGGATCGAGGAACACCACTCTTACTTCCTCCTCACCGGAGGCAAGCAGCATTCCCTCGGACTGCACACCGCAAAGCGTGGCGGGCGCAAGGTTTGCGACGACTATCACCTTTTTGCCGATGAGCTGCTCGGGCTTATAGAACTTTGCAATGCCCGACACGATCTGACGTGTCTCGTATCCGAGATCGACCGTGAGCTTGAGCAGTTTTTTTGCTTTCGGAACGGGCTCGCAGGTCTTTATCTCTGCGGTACGCAGCTCGACCTTCATAAAGTCCTCATATCCGATAACGGCGCAGCCCTCCGGCTTTTCGGGCTTCTTCTCCGCGACCTCGGCTGCCTTATGCGCCGCTTCGATCTCCGCATAGATCGTCTCAAGCGTCTTCTTTTCGTCGATGCGGGCGAAGAGCACGCGTGTGTCGTTCACGCTCGCGCCGGGCTTCATACCGCCGAAGCGCTCGGCTGTGCCTATCGAATCGAGCGAGGTCTCGGTGGTCCCGAGCTCGGAATATATCTCCTCGGCAGACGCCGGGATGATCGGCTCGAGCATGACGGCAGCCCATCTTATGGCTTCTGTGAGGTCGTAGAGCACCGTTCCGAGGCGCTCGCGCGACGCTTCGTCGCGTGCAAGCACCCACGGCTGCGTTTCGTCGATGAATTTGTTCGCACGGCGCAGGAGCGTGAGTATGGCTTCCACCGCGTCTGCGATGCGGAAGCCTTCCATTGCCTCGCGGTAATCGCCAACGGAGGCGATGGCGGTCGCAATGAGGTCATTGTCAAGCTCGTCGCGGCAGGAGGGAGCGGCTATCACCTTGTCAAAGTACTTTTTCTGCATATCGAGCGTGCGCTTTACAAGGTTGCCGAGGTTGTTTACAAGATCGGTGTTATAGCGCGCCAGCACGCTTTCCCATGTGATCGAGCCGTCGGAGCCGTAGGGCATCTCGGCGAGAGCGTAGTACCTCACGCCGTCAACGCCGACGTACTCGGAGAGCTTATCGGCATAAACGACGTTACCTTTGGATTTCGACATTTTGCCCGTGCCGAAGTTGAACCACGGATGACCGAAGATCTTCTGCGGCAGCGGGAGCCCGAGCGCCATGAGGAATATCGGCCAGTAAACACCGTGGAATCTCATGATATCCTTGCCTATAACGTGTACCGATGCGGGCCACAGCTCGCGGAAGCGCTCGGACTGCTCCTCATAGCTCTTGTCGGGATCGTAGCCGATGGCGGTTATATAGTTCGTGAGCGCGTCGAGCCAGACGTAAACGACGTGGCGCGGGTCGGAGGGGACCTTTATTCCCCATGTAAAGGAGGTACGGGAGAGGCAGAGGTCCTGAAGACCGGGAAGAAGGAAATTGTTGAGCATTTCCTTTTTGCGCGACTCGGGCTCGATGAACTCGGGATGCGTATTGATATACTCTATGAGAGCGGGCGCGTATTTCTTCATATCAAAGAAATATGCTTCTTCGCAGGCGCGGGTGACGGGCGCGCCGCAGTCGGGGCACTTACCGTCAACGACCTGCGTCTCGGTGTAAAAGGATTCGCAGGGCTTGCAGTACCAGCCCTCGTATTTTCCCTTGTAGATATCGCCCTGACGGAGAAATCTCTCGAATATCTTCTGTACCGTCTCCACATGGCATTTCTCGGTCGTGCGGATAAAGCGGTCGTATTTCACATTCATAAGATCCCATATGCCGCGTATCTCGCCGGAGATCTTATCGACATATGCCTGCGGATCGGTTCCGGCTTTTTCGGCGTAATCCTGTATCTTCTGTCCGTGCTCATCGGCACCGGTGCAGAGATACACGTCATAGCCTGCCTTGCGGCGGTAACGCGCTATGGCATCTGCCATGATAGCGTCATATGTGTTGCCGATGTGCGGCTTTGCTGACGCATAGGCTATCGCCGTTGTGATATAATAAGGTTTTTTCTGTTCGCTCATTTTATTTTATCCTTTCGGTTTCATTTTGTTGTATCGTCGGGGGAAAGATCAAGCAGATAACGCTCCGTTTCCCAAAGCGGCAATGTGTGAAATAAAAACAGAACGCCGACTGTCGCAAGAGACAAAAGAAGCAGCGGGAGCTCTCTCACGGCTGCACGGTCATATGCCCTGCGGCAGCGCACCGACTGTCTCAATGCTTCGGCAAAACCGCGTGCCGTCATCCTCTGCGGATCGACGGCTGCGCGGACGGCAAAAACCGACATGAAATTCATGCAGTAAATAAGCACCGCCGCCGCAACTGCGGCAGCCCATGTCCACGGGCGCAGCTCCTCGGAGCGGTCAAACACGATCACGGCAGCCGTGGGGAGCGCAAAGCGCAGCGCGAGCGCGGCAAACGCGCACCATGCGGAAACAAGTCCGCGCACGGATGAATACGGCACGAAAAGAGTGCGTATATCGGTCCTCTTTTCATCCGCCGCTCCGGCACACATCCGCAAAAAGCCCGCATACATCGGAGATACCGTAAAAAGCAGCACGGCGCAGCTGACCGGCGTGACCCATGCGGGCAGCTCGTCGCCCCCGCTCAGCAGCGTTGCGACAAATGCCGCCGCCTCGGGGATCGTGAGCGCCGCAACGGTCGCAAGCATACAGAATATGACGCCGATAGTCAGCGTGAGCCTCACTCCCGGCGCACGAAGCGCCTCGTGCGCGGCACGCGCGGCATCGTCCGCTCTGTCGCGCGCTTCGGCAGACGTAAGACAGTGCTTCATAGCACTTCCCTGCCGCCTACAAACACGCGGTCTATCCTTATTTTTTTATTTATCGCATCAACATTGCAGAAAAGCATATCGGCACGTGCGCCGGGAGCGATAACGCCCACATCGCCCGCAAGTCCGACCTCCGCCGCGGGATTTTTTGTGGCGGCAATGACGGCGTCCGTTATCGGGATACCGCAGAAGGACGCAAGGTTTTCGACGGCGCGGTGAAGGTCGAGCGTGCTTCCCGCAAGAGCGCCCTCGGGGGTGCGTGCAATGCCGTCCGAAACGTGCGCGTGCGTTCCCGCGATCAGATACTCGCCGTCCGGCGCACCTGCAGCAGCCATCGAATCGCTTATGAGGACAAGCCTTTCAAGACCTACGGTGCGCAGCGTGAAATTGACCATATGCGGCGCAATGTGCAGACCGTCGCAGATAAGCTCGCACATACCGCCGCTCATGAGCGCCGCCGCTGCCGCTCCGCCCTCGCGGTGATGGATCTGCGGCATGGCGTTGTAAAGGTGCGTAAAGCTTACACCGTACTTTTCCCATGCGGAATACGCCTCGGCGTATGTCGCATCAGTGTGTCCGAGCCCGAGCGTTGCGCCAAGCTCCAGCGCGCGGCGGGCAAATGCGTTTTCGTCAAGCTCGAGAGCTGCCGTGATATGGGCGGGCAGCCCCGATGCCGCAATAAACGTGTCGAGCTCGTCGGGCGCCAACGGAGCCAGATATTCCGGATTATGCGCCCCGCGGCGCTTGGGGTTCAGATATCTCCCTTCAAGATGCACGCCGAGAAAGCACGCCCCTCCTGTGTCGTCCTCAAGCGAGCGGATAAGCCCCGCGGCACGGCAGAGCTCGTCAAACGGAGCCGACGCAAGCGTCGGAAAGACCGACGTCACACCTACTCCGGCATACGACCGCGCGGCGCGGCGCATACCGTCGGCATCGGAAAAATTAAAATCCTCGCACACTCGGCCGTGAGTGTGTACGTCAACAAAGCCGGGCAGGATGCAGCAGCCGCCCGCGTCAATGCGGGCGTCGGACGTCGGCAGATGCGCATAGGCGTGTCTGGATTCGGGAAGGACTTCGATTATCCTCCCATTCCTGCCGCCGTGCTCGCCGATGAGCACCGAGCCTTCGAAAAACGAACGCGTATCGGAATTGAAAATAAATGCGTTCTGGATCAATGTACGCACGGGAAAAACCTCCGGATGATAATGATGATATTGTAAGCCCTCAGTCTGCCGCCTGCCACACGACCGTCACGGTGTCCGACACCGTGATATCCTCGGGCGTGATGCCGGCATCAATGCCGCCGCAGCATTTGGCGAGCATCATGTTTCCGACGGGGCGGACGGAAAGCTCGGGCACCTCTCCCGCACAGTCGATCGTCTGCGCCGAAAGCGCGCCCTTGATGCCCGCAGCTCTTGCGAGCCGTTCGGCTCTTGTGCGCGAATCGGCAACGGCAAGGTCGAGCAGGCGTGCCTTTGCCGCCTCTCTGTCGCGCACGGAATATTCGAGCCTGAACTCGGGCACCGCGCTGCAGCGCGAAAGCGCGCCGAGCACGCAGGAGAGCTTTTCTCTTTCGGCATCGAATTCTATGCGCAGCTCGTGAACGAACTCATACCCCACAAACACACGCGCATAGTCTCCGCTGCCGCCGTCGCGGCGGTTCTCGTATTTGGTATTCACATTGAAACCGACGGTCTTGAGGTCGTCTCTCTCAAAGCCGACCTCCGAAAAGCAGTCGCGCAGCGCCTCGCTGCGCTCTTCCGACATACGGACGGTCTCTTCGTAATCCCCGGCAACGCCGGTAACGGTCATGTAAAGACGCACAACATCGGGCTTGAGCGTAAGCTCGCCCGTTCCAACCGTCTTTATCGTTTTCATGACATGGCTCCTTTCGGGATAAAAACGGAAAAAGCCGACATCTACCGGCTCATTCCCGGTGTGTGTCCGTACAAAATGCGGTCACACAACTTACCAAATTATATTATATTGCAAAACGGGCGTGAAAGCAAGCCGTTTTCGCAATTTTACGCACGCATTTATGATTTTTTGGGGCATCGGGCGATAATATGACATAAAAAAGCCCCCGCGGGCATAAGATCGGTAGGGCATGGCGCATCATGCCCTATGATATCGTCACGCGGAGGTATATAATGAAAAAAAGAGCGGCACCGTATCTGTCCGCCGTATCCGTAATATTCGCTTTTCTGCTTTCGTTGCTCGCCGCCTGCGCGCGCGATACCGATGTGTACACGCTTCTTGACGCGGCACTGGCATCGCAGGGCGAAGCGCCCGCGGGGACGGTATATTCCTCGGCGCTTCCCGAAGGAGACCCCGCCCGCCTTGACGACGACCTTGCCGCAGTGCTGTGGGGAGACGGCTCCGCGCACCCGGCATACGCCCTCACCTCGTCGGCGGCGATATTCCTCTCGTCAAAGAAAATGCCGTTTGAGATAGCGGTGCTAGAATGCGTATCCACCGATTCGACGCAGGACGTCGCACTTATGTGCTGCCGCCGTGCCGACGCGCTCGCGCGGGAATTTCCCGATACCGAAAACCGCTTTTCGATATCGGTCAGCGGCAGATACGTCATCGCCGCCTTCTGCCCCTCTCCGGAGGCGGCGCAGAAGGCGGCATCGGCAAAGCTCGGCAACTGAACGACGCTTTTACATGAAAAGCGTAACGACCCAATACACTACGCCGTAAACAGCTCCCGCAAGCGTGCCGTAAAGCAGCACGGGACCCGCAACGGTGAATATCTTTGCCCCGAGACCGAGCACAAAGCCCTCATCGCGGCTGTCAACGGCGGCGGAAACTACTGAATTGGCAAATCCCGTGATCGGCACGAGAGTGCCCGCGCCGGCGACCTTTGCGATATCGTCGAACACGCCGAACGCGGTCAGCACCGCAGCCGTGAATATCAGCACGACGGAGGTCAAAAGTCCGCCGTCGTCGCTGCTCATGCCGAGCGCGCTCCAAAGATGATTAAGCGCCTCGGCGACCGCACAGATGAGCCCGCCTATGAGGAACGCCATCAGCGAATCCCGCACGACACGGCTTTTCGGCGCGTGTGCGTCGGCGTATTTTTTATAGCTTTCACTTCCTATGTTCATTTTCGGAACTCCTTTTTTCATTTTGATATTTACATATCCGCCGCGGTAGAGTATAATAAAGATAAGGTAACTCGGAAAGGAACGATAAAACAATGTCAGACTGGCAGGAATTCAAGGCAGACGCCGGACGTTTTTTCGATAAGGCGACCAAAGAAGCAATAAATCTCGGGGACACGGCAGCCCTGCGCATAAGAATAAAAAGCACCGAGCTGCGGCTCGACGAGGAATACTCAAAACTCGGCAGGCTCTGCTACAAAAAGCTCAGGCTCGAAGCCGACAACGCCGCAGATATAGACGCTGCACTCGACGCAGCCGAAAAGACCGAAGCCACGCTCTCGGCAATGCGTGCGGAGCTTGAGCGGATGAAGCGGAAAGAACAAAAATAACCGGGATATCCGGACGTCGTATCGCCGCGTACCGCGGCGATACGACGTTTTCACATCAGAGAAACGCTTTCAGCTTTTCGACGGTCCCCTCTTCAAAGCTGACCGTCTCCTTTGCGAGCGCCATCGCCTCGCGGTCGGGCGACGGGCATTCCTCCTCGGCGCTTATCGCACGCCGCAGCCCCGTAACGCCCATGTCGGCGCCCTGTATCATCATTTCGGCAATGTGAGACGCCGACGGGTCGCTCATCGTATTCACCGCCATGCTCATTTTTGCCGCGGCGCGCGTGAGCGCTCCTTCTTCCTTGGGCTCCTCACCCTTTTCGCGCGTCAGCTTTGCGGCGCGTGAGGCAAGCTCCTCGTATCTGTCAAGCTCTGCGGTCATTTCAAGCCGCAGCTCCCCGTCCTTTACATGACCGATAAGATCCGTTATCGAATCGGCTCCCATTTTCGTGTTTTTGTAGATCTCTGCCGCCAAAGATCTGCCGTTTTCGTTTTTCAAAGACATTTTCAACTCCATTCGCACCGTACGGTCCGCTGCCGTGAACGCAGGATGACCTGTACGGTTTGATTTAAGTATTTCCACACCGACCGTAAATATACGTCCCACCGTATGCTGTGCCTCCGACTTCTTCAGCCTTAACAATTTGTTTTCATTTGATGCCTTAATTACCCACTAAAATTGTAGTATAGTATCTTTATAGGATGAAAAGGAGATGAAAACAATGCTTGTATCGACCAAGGGACGGTATGCCCTGCGCGTCATGCTCGAGCTTGCCGAGCGACCGGCAGGCGAATATGCCGCGCTCGGAACGATCGCCGCAGATCAGGGCATATCCGAAAAATACCTTGAAAGTATAGTGGCTGTCCTCTCGAAAGCCGGACTTGTCGACGCGCTGCGCGGTAAGGGCGGCGGCTACCGCCTCAACCGACCGGCAAAGGATTATTCGGTCGGTGAGATACTGCGCCTCACCGAAGGCTCGATAGCGCCGGTCTCGTGCCTTGAATGCTCCCCCAACAGGTGCGACCGTGCCGACGGCTGCAAAACACTGCCGATGTGGGAGAAGCTGAACGAGCTGATATGCGGTTATCTTGACAGCGTGACGCTCGCCGACCTTCTCGATCAACCGGGGAAATGAAATTTACGTCGGAAAGATCGAAAAAATTCATCAATAACCTATTGACAAGGTAGGATTTATATGCTATAATGCAATCAACCTACAAGTCAGGTGGGTAATGAGCATGCAGCCCGCATGAACGCTCCCGCCGCAAAATATACAAAAAGAAAGAAGTCATGAAAATGCAGATATATGCAGACAATTCGGCGACCACAAAAATGAGCCGCACCGCCATTGACGCGATGCTCCCCTACATGGAGACGTACTACGGCAACCCCTCGAGCCTGCACAGCGTGGGTCAAAAGGCAGCAGAGGCGCTGTCCGATGCCCGCGAGCGCATTGCACGCCGGCTCGGATGTATGCCGCGCGAGATAACCTTCACCTCCGGAGGAAGCGAGGCGGACAATCAGGCTATCATTTCAGCAGCGCGCCTCGGTGAAAAGAAAGGCAAAAAGCATATAATATCAACGGCGTTCGAGCACCACGCGGTGCTTCATACGCTTGAAAAGCTCAGAAAAGAGGGCTTTGAGATAGAGCTGCTCCCCGTCGGAGAACGCGGCAACATAACCGCCGAGCAGGTCGCCGCCGCGATCCGTCCCGACACCTGCCTTGTCACGGTCATGTATGCCAACAATGAGATCGGCTCGATAATGCCGATAGCCGAGATCGGCGCCGTATGCCGCGCAAAGGGCGTGCTCTTTCACACCGACGCGGTGCAGGCGGTCGGTCACCTGCCTATTGACGTAAAAGCACAGAATATAGATATGCTCTCGCTCTCGGCACACAAATTCCACGGTCCCAAGGGCATCGGCGTCCTCTACGCAAAACAAGGTATATTGCTCACACCCATCATCGAAGGCGGCGCGCAGGAGCGCGGCAAGCGCGCGGGCACCGAGAACATCCCCGCTATCGTCGGCATGGCTGCTGCGCTCGACGAGGCGTGCGATCACCTCGAAGAAAACGCCGCGCATATGACGGCTCTGCGCGACAGGCTCATCGCGGGACTCGAAAAGGTCCCTCACTCCTCTCTCAACGGCAGCAAAGAAAACCGCCTGCCCTGCAACGTGAACTTCTGCTTTGAGGGCATAGAAGGCGAGAGCCTGCTGCTGCTGCTCGACGCACGCGGTATCTGCGCGTCGTCCGGCTCTGCCTGCACCTCCGGTTCGCTCGACCCCAGTCACGTCCTGCTTGCCATAGGCAGACCGCACGAAGTGGCACACGGCTCGCTTCGTCTGTCGCTTTGCGAGTCAAACACGGTGGAAGAGGTCGATTATATGCTCAAGGCTATCCCCGAGGTGGTCGATTATCTGCGCAATATGTCTCCCCTCTGGAGAGAAAAATGCACAGGCGAGAAGCCCTTCCTGCTCTGATAAGATAACGGTAAACGGCAAACGAAAACACAAACGTATATAGTGAAAGGAATCAGATAAAATGGCTCTTTACAGTGAAAAGGTTATGGATCACTTCATGCACCCGAGAAATGTGGGCGTGATCGAGAATGCCGACGGCGTAGGCGAGGTCGGCAACGCCAAATGCGGCGACATAATGAAAATATATCTTAAGATAGACAACAATATCATCACCGACGTAAAGTTTGAGACCTTCGGCTGCGGTTCGGCGATCGCATCGAGCTCAATGGCGACAGAACTGATAAAGGGCAAGCCCCTCTCAGAGGCACTCACCCTTACGAACAAAGCGGTGACCGAGGCTCTTGACGGTCTGCCCGCGCACAAGATACACTGTTCGGTGCTTGCCGAGGAAGCCATTAAGGCTGCCATAAAGGATTATTACGACAAAAACGGCATCGAATACGACCACAAGGTGTTCCCCGACTGTGCCTCATGTGCGCACTGCTCGCGCTGAACCCCCAAAAAGAAAATAATAAAGTTGAGCTGCCGCGCACCGCGCGGCAGCTCTTCGGTTTAAAACGGTCGATATGGTGTTGAATATACGGATTTCATTTACGGGAGAAGCAGAGCCCCTCCCATACGGCTTCGCACAATGCAGCCCGTTTGCCTTTTACTCCGCTCTTATACCGGCGAGCGCGTCGCACATGGCGTCGATATCGGAGCGTGTATTGAAATATCCGAAGCTCACGCGCACGCTGCCGTACTCACCGGTACCGAGCGCGCCGTGTGCGAGCGGAGAGCAGTGAAATCCGCCGCGAACGCATATTCCGGCTTTTCCGAGCGCGTTTGCAACGCTGTCGGATGGTATGCCCGCAAGGTTGAAGCTCAACACCGACCCGCGTGCCGACGGAGCGCAGATCTTTACACCGCGCAATCCGCCGAGCCGCCCGACGGCATAGTCGAAAAGTGCTTCCTCATGCCGCCGCAGGGCGTCGACGCCGACCCTTCCGACAAATTCAAGCCCGGCACAAAGCCCCGCCGCTGCAGGAACGTCAAGTGTTCCCGCCTCATATTTTTCGGGCGGATCGGGAGGCATTTCCGGGTCAAACGACATCGCCCCGCTGCCGCCCTCGATAAGCGGCGTCGGCATATATCTCCCGCCGAGTATCAGGGCCCCGCTGCCCTGCGGTCCGTAAAGCCCTTTGTGCCCAGGCAGTGCCAGCGCGTCGATGCTCTGCTCCTTCATGTTTATCGGGAAGTGCCCCGCACCCTGCGCGCCGTCAACAATGAAAACGAGTCCGCGACGTCGGCAGAGCGCGCCTATTTCGGCAAGCGGGAGCCGCACAGAGCAGACATTTGAGGCTGCGGTACATATGACAGCCCTTGTGCGGCGGTTTATCAGTCGGGCGACCGCCCTCGTCGTCTCCCCGGGACGCGCACCGCCCCGTGCAGCTTCGGTACGGAATACCGAAATATCCGCCAGCCCGTCACGGCGCAGCCTCTCAGCCGGACGCCTTACGGAATTATGCTCGAGATCGGATATTATGATGTGCATCCGCTCTCCGCGCGCGCGGTCGCCGGGCGGGATCAGCCCCTTTATCGCAAGATTCAGCGCAAAAGTTGCGCCCGGCGTCATTATAACACTGCCCGCACCCGGCGCACCGAAAAAATCGGAGAGTCGTTCGCGGCACTCGTAGACCTTTTCGGCTGCCGCCATTGCGATCGGATGCGCACCGCGCCCCGGGTTGCCGCCGTATTCACGCATACAGCGGCAGACCTCGCCGCTCACCTCGCTCGGCTTCGGGAATGTCGTTGCGGCGTTATCAAGATAGACCATCATCTCAGTATCTCCCTCGTCTTAATTCCGGCATTTGCAAACACCGTCATGACATTCCGCAGTTGCACGGCGGGAAAGGCTACTCCCCATGAGCAGCCGCGCCTCGTGCGCGACGAATCCACCTTGACCGTTTCGCCCTGTATCGCCGCAGCCGCGAGCGCCCTCCGCGCCTGCTCTGCCGCCGTGAGAGTCGGAAAGACCGCTATGCTTCGCACCGTGCTTACCGTCCTTTCTTTTTATGACTCGGAGCGTTTGCCTCCCAATGTCAATATATGACGCAGCGCGTCGGAAGGTGACGGCGCTCACCGTCCCGTGGCGGTAATAAAAAAGCAATAAAAAAAGAAAAGGCGCAAGCACGACTTGCGTTCCTTTTCTTTTTGGATTCTGCCGGGCATCGACAGATATATAATTGCCGTGGCTTACGCCATTGCGTTGAGGGCCTTTGTGAACTGGCTCTTCTTGTGCGCGGCAGCATTCTTGTGGATGATACCGTGCGCAGCAGCCTGATCGACCTTCTTTACGGCAAGCAGATATGCGCTCTTCGCGGCTTCCTTGTCGCCGGACTCAACGGCAGCATAATACTTCTTGATAACGGTGCGAAGCTGATTGTGTGCCATCTTGTTGCGAAGCGTTTTAGCCTTAATGACTTTTATGCGCTTTTTCGCTGATTTGATGTTCGCCAAAATATTCACCTCCCCTTGTGATCATGAAGCTGCGGCACACGCCTGAGAGTTCACGCACACCGATTCTTCATACCTGTATATGATATCACATTTACGCCCGAATTGCAATAGTTTTCTTGCTTTTTTTCGGAATATTCCGAAAAAAACTTTCACCTTGTCGCCGTCCCGGTGTCACGGTCTGCATCGCGTGCCGCACGGTATGCTTCAAGTCCCGCGACGCCCTCCTCCGTAACAGGCTTCAGCCACCTCTCGGTGAGGAAGTAACGCACGCAAAATACCGCCTTGAGCCAGTCCTCGGCTATATACATTGTCGCAAACACCGCCGGAAACGGCAGCCTGAGAACAAACGCCGCGATAAGCGTTGCGGGCAGCGAAACGCACCACAAAAACAGAAGGTCGAACTTCATACCCATCTTTGTTTCTCCGCCCGGACGGAAAATGCCGCATATCATTATGTAAGGGATATTCCGTATCGCCATCTCGGCAGCATATATCGAAAGTATCCATACTGCCGTATTGAGCGTTTCGGCGGTTATGGTGCCGCCGAGATCGAACACACCGACGATCGGACGCCTGAAAATGATGATAACCGCTCCGAGCAGCAGCGAAAACGACGGCACGAGCACCGCAAAGCGGCGCGAATCGCGCACTGCGGCAGTTATATCCCCGGCGCCGACCGATTTGCCGACGATAACGCTTGACGCACTGCCGAGCCCCACAAAAAAGACAAAGGCAATGCTCTCAAACGTGCGCATTATGGTAACGGCAGCGTAGTTGCCCGAGCCGAGGTTGGCAAAAATGATATTGAAAACAAGCGTTCCCGCACCCCAGAGCGTTTCGTTGGCAACGACCGGCAGCGCACGGCGCAGGAACACGCGGACGAAATCGCCGTCAAAACCGAAGATCTCACGAATGGGTGCTATCAGCATATTTTTTTCAATAAGCGACACCGCAAACGTGATGAGCGGCGAGAGCCATGCAGATATGACGGTCGCGATAGCGGCTCCGCGCGCCCCCATCGCCGGAATGAACCCAAAACCGAATATGAACGCATAGTCGAGCCCGGCGTTGAGAAGCGTCGTGACGAGCGTGGCGTAAAGCGGCAGCTTTACGCGCTCGGTCGAGCGCAGCACGCCCATAAAGACATAGTTGAGCGCTATCGCGGGGTACGAAAATGCCGCGATCGACAGATATTGCGCGCCCACGTCAAGCACATCCGCCTCGCGGTTGAATATCCACACCACGCCGCGCGGGAATGCCGCGCCCGCTATCGTGAATACGCCCGCAACTCCGAGCGCTATCGCAAGCGCTATGCCGTAGACCTTATGTATCGACTTTATATCATGCGCGCCCCAATACTGCGAAACGAACATCGTAAGCGCCGATGTCATCCCGAAGAGTATCATCGACAGGAACCACCCGAACTGACCCGCCATTCCCACGGCGGCAAGCGGCGTGTCGCCGAGCTGGCCGACCATAAGGGTGTCAACGAGTGAAAACGAGCTTGAAAGCAGATTCTGCAGGGCTATCGGCAGCGCCAGCCTGGCTATGTCGCGCCAGAAGCGTGCGTCACCGAGATATTTTTTCAGCTTTGTCGTATCCAACATGAAAACCTTTCCGCAAGGTAAGGAGAGCCTCGCCCTCACGGTTCGGCTCTCCTTGCCCTGTTACGGGCGCACCGTCCGGCACGACCCGCTGTGAAATTTACTTATCTGACCACGATATTTATTATCTTGTTCGGCACCGTGATCTCCTTGACTATCGTCTTGCCCGCGATAGCGGCGGCAATACGCTCATCTGCCTTGGCTGCGGCAAGCGCTTCGTCGCGCGGGCAGTCGAGCGGCAGCTTTACGGTCGAACGCACCTTGCCGTTTATCTGCACCGCAAGCTCGACCGTGGCGTCTATCGTTTTCGACTCGTCATATTCGGGCCATTCGGAGACGGCGAGCATCGTCTTTCCGCCGAGCTTTTCGTTTATCTCCTCGCAGAGGTGAGGCGCAACGGGAGAGAGCAGCTTGATATATGTCATGAGTTCGTCCTTTGTGAGCGAACCGACGGCAAATATCTCGTTGAGAAGCCCCATGAGCGTGGCAATAGCGGTGTTGAACTTGAGACTGTTGTAGTCGTCGGTGACTTTCTTTACCGCCTTGTGTACAGACGCTTCAAACTCCGCTGTCGCGCCCGTTCCCTTCACCATTCCGGGCAGGTCCGCGACTCTTTCAAGGAATCTCTTGCAGCCTCTGACGCCGTTTTCGGACCATGGAGCGGCTGCCGTATAGTCGCCCATAAAGAGAACATATGTGCGCAGCACGTCTGCGCCGTAGGCGTCAACGACCGTGTTGGGATCCACCACGTTTCCCTTTGACTTTGACATTTTTTCGCCGTCGGGACCGAGTATGAGCCCCTGTGCGGTGCGCTTGGCATACGGCTCGTCGCAGGGGACGACGCCGATATCGTAAAGGAACTTGTGCCAGAAGCGCGAATAGATCATATGGCGCGTGACGTGCTCCATGCCGCCGTTGTACCAGTCGACCGGCATCCAGTATTTCAGCTTGTCGTAATCGGCAAGGCATTTGGGGTTATGCGGATCGACATAGCGGAGGAAGTACCACGACGAACCCGCCCACTGGGGCATGGTGTCGGTCTCGCGGCGTGCGTCGCCGCCGCACTTCGGGCACTTGCAGTGAACGAATTCGGGTATGCGCGCCAGCGGCGACTCGCCGTTCTGTCCCGGTGCGAATTCCTTCATATCGGGGAGCTTCAGCGGCAGCTCGTCATAAGGCACGGGCACCATGCCGCACTTCGGGCAGTGCACGATCGGTATCGGCTCGCCCCAATAACGCTGACGGTTGAACGCCCAGTCCTTCATCTTGTACTGAACGCCGCCCTCGCCCGCGCCGAGCTTTTCAAGCTCCTCTACCGCGCGGCGGATGGAATCCTTTTTGTTATTGTATCCGTTAAGGAAGCCGGAATTGATCATCTCTCCGTCGCCGGCATATGCTTCCTTTTCAACGTCTCCGCCCTTTATGACCTCAATGACGTCAATGCCGAACTTGTGGGCGAACTCCCAGTCACGCTGATCGTGCGCGGGAACAGCCATTATCGCGCCGGTGCCGTAGCCCATCATGACATAATCGGCGATGTAGATGGGTATCTCCTTGCCCGTGAGCGGATTGACGGCGGAGAGCCCGGAAAGGCGGACGCCTGTCTTGTCCTTGGCGAGCTGAGTGCGCTCGAACTCGGTCTTTTTGGCGCATTCGGCGCGATATGCCTTCACCTCGTCCATGTTGGCGATCTCTGAGGCATATTTGTCTATCATCGGATGCTCGGGAGCCATGACCATGAAGGTAACGCCGAACAGAGTATCGGGACGCGTGGTGTATATGCGCAGCTTTTCGTCGGGCTTACCGGCGATGCCAAAGTTGACGAACGCGCCCTCGGATCTGCCGATCCAGTTGATCTGCTGCTGCTTGATATTGGGCAGATAATCGACTTCCTTCAGTCCCTCAAGCAGGCGGTCGGCGTATTTCGTTATGCGCAGATACCAGACGTCCTTTGACTTCTGCACAACGTCGCTGTGGCAGATGTCGCACTTGCCGCCCTGAGAATCCTCGTTCGAGAGCACGACCTTGCAGGTCGGGCAGTAGTTGACGAGCGCGGTATCGCGGAAGGCAAGCCCCGCCTCGAACATTTTGAGGAATATCCACTGCGTCCAGCGGTAGTAATCCTCGTCGGTCGTGTCAATGACGCGTCCCCAGTCAAAGCCGTATCCGACGCGCTTGAGCTGCTGCGTGAATTTTGCAATGTTTTTGTCGGTGACGGCACGCGGGTGCATACCTGTCTTTATCGCATAGTTTTCGGTGGGCAGACCGAAGGCGTCAAAGCCCATCGGGAAAAGGACGTTGTAGCCCTGCATACGGCGCATGCGCGACACGACCTCAAGGCCCGAATATGCTTTTATGTGACCGACGTGCATTCCCGCTCCGCTCGGATAGGGGAACTCGACGAGCGCATAAAATTTGGGCTTTCCGCCGGCTTCCTTTTCGTCAAGCGCGCGAAAAACGCCTGCCGCCTCCCATTTTTCCTGCCACTTTTTCTCAATTGCCAGATAATCGTATTTCATGATGCTCTCCCGTTATTCCGCACTGTCGGGCGCGACACGCGGTGCGACCTCGACCTTTTCGGTGTCGGAGTAAAGTTTGTCAAGATTATAGAATTCACGTGCGTCACGAGTGAAGATGTGTACCATAACGGTGCCGTAGTCAAGCACCATCCACGAATTTTTGTCTCCTCTGCCCTCCGAGGCAAAGGGCTTGACGCCTGCCTCGCCGAGCTTGAATTCGACCTCATCCGTAAGCGAACGGACGTGCGTGGTGGCGTGCGCGGTGCACAGCACAAAGTATTCGGTTATGTCGATCTTTTCGCCGACGCGCAGAACGGCAATATCCTCGCCGCGGTGTGCGTCAAGCACATGGTATATCTCCTCCGCAAGAGAGCGGGGATCCGGCGTTCCGTCTGCCGCAAATTTAAGTTCGATGCTCATTTTATTTGTCTCCTTTCGGATGTTTACCTGTTTTTGAGTCCGCAGAGAATGAAATTCCTTGCGTTCACGGTGTCGGCGCTGATAAGACTGCCCTTGCCGACAAGCTCGGCAAGCGTCATATCGAACGACATGACGATGAGCCTGTCAAAATGCCTCATGCGCGCGTCGGCATCCATCTTTTCCGGCTCCGCGCCGAAAAACAGCCCGCGCAGCTTTACACAGTCGTCGTATGTGCGCGTGTCGTCGATATAATCGGCAAAATAAATTATCTTGTCGTATACCGTCATTCCTTCGCGCCCCGTTGTATGCCAGCGCACCGCCGAGATCAGGCGCGGGTCGGCAAATTGCGGATATCTGTCGGGTATCAGCAATGCCGCGGTACGCGCGTGCAGCGTTTTCGGCGACATCATGTCATATTCCGTCGGCTCGACGCCGTGCGCACGCATTATCGCGGCGTGCTCATCGGCGGAAAGCTCTTTTGTTATGTCGTGCAGGAGCGCGGCGCCGCGCAAAAGGCGGATATCGTCCTCGCCCGGTGTAAAAAGCTCACCGAGGCGCACCGCCATTCTCTCGACTCCCATAACGTGCGCAGCACGTTTGGACGACAGCACTGAAGGTATCTGCTCACGCAGACTGTCAAGCGCCTCGTCTGTCACGGCAGCTACGGTGCAATTTTTTTCGCACATATCCGACACTCCCTCACTTTATCGCCGCGGGAGGCGCTCCGTAAAGACCGTGCTCGCGTATGTACGCTTCGACGGCGGGAGGTACCATCCCCGCAAGGCTTTTGCCCGCAGCGGCGGCGCGTCTGACCTCGGTCGATGATATCTCTATCGGCGGCGTCACGACGCGGCGCACCACGGCGTTGTATTTTTCTTTGTATTCGCTGACCTTGGCAACTATACGCCTGTCAAGCGACTCGTCGCTCTCGCGGCGTATGTAGATGGGGTAGCAGAGCCTGAATATCTCTGGCGCCTCATGCCACGTGTCGAGCGTCAGCATCATATCGGTGCCGCACAGCAGAAAAAGTCGTGTGTCCGGCGCCGAAAGCTCGCGCAGGGTGTCAACGGTATAGCTCTTTCCGCCGCGCCTCTGCTCTGCATCGCTGACGATGACTCCTTCGATTCCGCCGAAGGCAAGCTCGCACATACGCAGCCTGTCTGCAGGATCGTCAATAAAGTCGAGCCGCTTGTGCGGCGGCAGAAATGCCGGGATCACATAAAGATAGTCGAGCCGCATCTGCGAAAGGAACGCCCGTGCGGCTGCCACATGCCCGTTGTGCGGCGGTGCGAACGTACCGCCGTAAATACCGATGCGCCGCATCCCGAAGGGATTGGCAACGGTCATTTCTCCGTTCATAGCAGCTCTATCGTCTTGCGCGTTGCCGATTCGCGGTAAAGGATCAGCTTGCGCCCGATGGTGGCAACGATGGTGGCTCCCGTCGCCCCGGCAAGCGCCTCGGCCGCCGAGCGCGGAGTCTCGCCGCAGCTTTCGAGCACCGAGAGCTTGATAAGCTCGCGCGCCTCAAGCGCATCTCCTACGGTCTTTATAAGGTTTTCGCCGATGCCGTCCTTGCCGATCTGCATGATCGTCGGGATATCGGCTGCAAGCGAACGCAGCTGCGCCCGCTGTTTTGATGTAAGTTTCATTTTATTTCCCGTTTTTATTTATTTTCTTCCGTTTCGGTATTCTCTGCGGCGGCGATGCGTTCGGATATCATATGGCACAGCTTAGCCGCTGCGACACCGCGGTGGCTTATCGCGTTCTTGTCGTCCTGCGAAAGCTCGGCAAAGGTCTCTCCGTACTCGTCGTACCAGAAAAGCGGATCGTACCCGAAGCCGCCCTCACCGCGCGGATTGCAGAGTATCTCGCCCTCGCATCTGCCCTCGACCTCGATGGGCTCGCCATCAAGCCCGCAGCCCTCGGGGAAAACGCACGCCATATCGCAAACGAACGCAGCGTCGCGGTATGAAACGCCCTTCAGCTTTTCAAGCAGCTTGCGGTTGTTTGCCGCATCGTCGTGTCCCTCTCCCGCATAACGGGCGGAAAGCACCCCCGGCTCGCCGTCAAGAGCGTAAACGCAAAGCCCCGAGTCATCGCCGACAGAGATAAGTCCCGAGAAATCCGCCGCCGTCTTTGCCTTTATCATTGCATTTTCGGCAAACGTTGCGCCGTTCTCGACGATCTCTCCGGTAAAGCCCACATCGTCGAGCGTGAGGAGCGTAAGCTCCGCTCCGTCTATATAGACCGAGAGAAGCCTCTCAAGCTCTGCAAGCTTGCCGCGGTTGCGGGTCGCTATCAGTATTTTCAGTTTCATTACACTTACTCCTTGTCAGACGCTTCCGGGAAAAGCGCGTCAATAAACTCCTCAGCGTCAAACGGCTGCATATCGTCGATCTTTTCACCGACGCCGATAAACTTCACCGGCAGCCCGAGCTCGCGGCGTATCGACAGCACGATGCCGCCCTTTGCCGTGCCGTCAAGCTTGTTGAGCACCAGCCCCGTGATGTTTGCCGCCTCGCCGAATTCCTTCGCCTGGATGATGGCGTTCTGCCCCGTCGTTGCATCAAGCACGAGCAGGTTCTCGCGCGACGCGCCGGGCAGCTCGCGGTCGATGACGCGGTTTATCTTGGCAAGCTCGTTCATAAGGTTCTTTTTGTTGTGCAGTCTTCCCGCGGTATCGACTATCAGCACATCGGCGCCCTTGGCGCGCGCGTAGTTTGCCGCGTCGTAAACGACGGCTGCGGGATCCGAGCCCTCGCTCTGCTTCACGAGCTCGACGCCCGCCCTGTCGCACCACACGGCAAGCTGATCTATCGCCGCGGCACGGAAGGTGTCGGCGGCAGCCACGACCACTCTCTTGCCCTCGGCTTTGAGACGTGCCGATATCTTACCGACGGAGGTCGTTTTGCCCGCGCCGTTGACGCCGATGACAAGTATCACCGACGGCTTTGTGTCAAGGTGCAACGGCTCGCTCTCGCCTATCATACCGGATATTATCTCACGCAACGCCGCCATAGTGTCGTCGCGCGTTTTTATGCGGTCGTCGCGTATGCGCTCGCGCAGCTCGTCGATTATCTCCTCGCTCGCGCCCACTCCGACATCGGATGTGATAAGTATTTCCTCAAGCTCTTCGAGAAAATCCTCGTCTATCTTCACAAACGAGCGCATCACCGATTCGATGCCGCCCATCAGTGCGCTGCGGGTCTTGCCCAGACCCTCGCGCAGCTTACTCAAAAAGCCCATCCCATTTACTTCCCTTCTGTTTGCTGATCTCCGCCACGTCAAGTTCAAAGACGTTCGAAATACCGTGTTCGGGCATCGTTATGCCGTAAATACGGTCGGCGGCGTTCATCGTACCGCGGCGGTGGGTTATCATTATGAACTGTGTGCCGTCGGAATATCTCTTGATATACTCGGCAAGACGTTCGACGTTCACCTCGTCAAGCGCCGCCTCTATCTCGTCGAGGATGCAGAACGGCGTGGGGTTTACCTGAAGTATCGCAAAGAAAAGCGCTATGGCAACGAAGGCCTGCTCGCCGCCCGAAAGCTGCATGAGCGACTTGATTATCTTGCCGGGAGGCGCCGCCTTTATCTCTATCCCGCTCTCGAGCACATGGTCGGGGTCGGTCAGCGAAAGCTGCGCCGAACCGCCGCCGAAAAGCTCGGAGAACGTGCGGCAGAAGTTTTCGTTTATCTTGTCGAACGACTCGGTGAAGGCGTTCTTCATTTCGGTCTCAAGCTTGGATATGATCCCCTCAAGCTCGTTTTTCGCCTTGGTGAGATCAGCCATCTGCGCCGTGAGGTCGTCATACCTCGCGCGCACCTCGTTGTATTCGTCGAGCGCGCCGGTGTTGACCGAGCCGATGTTTCTTATCTTGTTGCGGTATTCCGTCTGCGTCGCCGCGACTGCGGGGCGCTCCTCTTCGGTTATCGCGGGATATCCGAACTCAAGCGCCTCGGAGCGCGTCAGCTCGTGATCCTCCCACAGACGTCCGGAGAGCGCCTCCATATCCGCTCTCTGCCGCTCGAGCCTTGTCTCGCAGCGCATTTTGTTGGCGGACGCGCTCTCGCGCAGATCCTGCTTGTCGCGTATCAGCCTGCGCAGCTCGTTTATCTTGCGCTCGAACTCAAAGCCCGAATCCTCGGCGCTACTCCTCTCGCGGTTGAGTTTTTCAAGAGCCGCCTCGCCCTCGGAGAGCCTGAGCGCCGTTTCGGTCTTCTCGGCGGTCAGCCGCTCTATCGCGGAGCGCGCCTCGTCCGCCGCGCGTGCCTGTGTCTCGGCATCGGCAGTGAGCGTGCGTATCTTTTCCTCCGACAGTGCAGCCATGGCGTTTGCCGCCTCTATGTCCTTGCGCGTTTCGGATATCTTTACCGCAAGCGCGGCAGCCTCGCGTGAGTGCGCGTCGCGGTCGTTGAGCAGTGCTCCGCGCTCCGCCTCACGGTCGGAACGGTAAGCCGTAAGCTCGCTGATCTTTGAAGCAAGCGAGCGCCTTTCGGCTTCAAGGCTTTTTATCTCCTCATCACACCGCTCTGCCTCTCCTTCGATGCCCGAAAGATCGGAACGCAGGCGCTCTATGAGCGTGCGGTCGGCATCAAGCCCCGCCTTCTGCTTTTCAAGCCGCGCGGCCTCGGCGGCGCGCAGCGTGCCTATCAGCTTTTGCGAATCGCTGTTCGATGCCAGCTCCGCTTCTTTGTTTTTTATCTCCTCCGCTATCGCGGCAAGCGCCGCGGCGGACTTCTCCGCCTTTGCCTGCCTGTCCGCAAGCTCGGCGGTCAATTTTTTTATTTCATCCGCACGTGTGAGTATCCCGCTGCCGGTCCTCACCGAGCCGCCGGTGAACGTACCGCCGCGGTTTATCTGCTGCCCGTCAAGCGTTACGGCGCGCACCGAATATCTCAGCGCACGGCTCATCGCAATGGCGTTGTCAAGATTGTCGAACACCACCGTTCTGCCGAGCAGAGAGGATATGACATCGGTGAATTTGGGGTCGTACTTTACAAGCTCCGACGCAACGCCGACATACCCGCGGCAGCGCGCCGCTTCGGTCATCTCGCGCGTCACCGAGCCGCCGTAGCCCTTTACCGCCGACACGGGACAGAAGGTCGCACGCCCCGCGCGGTCGCGCTTCAGGCATTCGATAGCCGCCTTTACGGTGTCCTCATCGTCAACGACGATGTTCTGTATCGCCGCTCCGAGAGCGGTCTCGACGGCGGTCACATATTCGCCGCCGACCTCTATCAGCTTCGATACGGGACCGTATATCCTGCCGCAGCCGCCCGCAGCCGAAAGCCTGCCGTCGGCGCAGCACTGCATGACATGACGCACGCTGTTGTTATAGCCCTCGAAATGCTCCTCCATGCGGCGAAGCGTTTCCGCCTGTCTCGAAAGAGCGTCGCACTCGGCACGCAGCCCGGAGAGCACTGCCGTTCCGTTTTCGCTGCGCTGTCTCAGCGCGGCAAGCGCACGGCTCAGCGTGTCGGCTGCTGCCGCAAGCTTTGCCGTCTCGGCATCGTATCCCGCAACGGTCTGCTCGGTCGCCGCGCATTCGGCGGAAAGAGCGGCTGCCGCACGCTCATAGTCGGCTATCTCTTTTGCCGCTGCGTCTTTTCTGTCCGCTCCTTCGTTTTTGGAGCGCCCGATAAGCTCAAGCCTCGCCGCGGCGTCCGCGTCGTCCGACTGCGCACGCACGATCTCGTCAAAAGCCGTCGCTATCGCGTCCTCAAGCGCCGCAGCGTCCTTTTCGGCTTTGTCTGCCGCATCGCGCTCGCGCTTTTCGGCGCCGACAAGCCCGTTAAGGCTCCCCGCGCTCTCGAGCGCCCGCGCGCGGTGCGATTCTGCCGTCGCCTTTTCGCTCTCGGCAAGCGAACGCTGTGTCTTTTCGGCGGCACACGCCGCCGAAAGAGCGGATTCCGTGTGACGGAGGTTGTTTTCCGTCACCTTGATCTCGCTTTCAAGCGCAAAGTTCTGACGGGTACGTTCCTTGATCTCGCCGAGGAGCTTTTCCGACTCCGCCTTGCTCGACCTCGACAGTTCGCCGAGATGCTCGTTCTGTGCCTCAAGCGTTTCAAGCGTTTCAGACACGGCGTCAAGCTCGTGCGCGGCAAGCTTGAGCTCGTCCTCGCTTTTGGCTATCTCGCGGCGCAGATTGTCGGTATCGTAGAGCCAGAGCTGAACATCGGCTTTCTTTTTTATCGCCGTATATTCAAGATATCTTTTTGCTTTTACGCATTCGCGCTCAAGAGGACCGAGCCGCCCGCCTATCTCGTCTATGATATCCTGCGCGCGCTCCATGTTGTCCTGAGTCGCGGCAAGCCGACGCTCCGCCTCGTTCTTTTTATGACGGTATTTCGCAATGCCCGCGGCATCCTCGAATATGCCGCGCCGCTCGTCGCTCTTGCGGGAGACGATGTCGGCGATCCGCCCCTGACCGATTATGGAGTAACCGTCTCGTCCGACGCCGGTATTGAGAAACATCTCATAGACGTCGCGCAGGCGAACCTCCTTGCGGTTTATGAAGTATTCGCTGTCGCCGCTGCGGTAGTAACGCCGCGTGACGGTGATCTCGTCGTAAGGGCAATCTATCCTGCCTGTCTTTGCGGTGTTGTCAAAGGTGACCGACACCTCCGCATATCCCATCGGCTTGCGGCTGTCGGCACCGCCGAAGATGATATCCTCCATCTTGGTGCCGCGCAGGCTTTTTGACGATATCTCGCCAAGCACCCAGCGCATTGCGTCGGCAATATTTGATTTTCCGCTTCCGTTCGGTCCCACAATGACCGTAGCGCCGTGACCGAAGGTCAGCTTTGTGCGGTCGGGGAAGGATTTGAAGCCCTGAAGCTCAAGTTGCTTAAGGTACAAAAGACGCCTCCGTTGTTGATCTTACGTGCAGTAACGCGGCAGAGCCGCGAAAAAAGATAATTATAATTAATTAATGCTTATTTTTATATTATAACCGAAAAGCCCGCAACTTTCAAGCACAATTACACGATTTATGCCGCCCGGAGTGCAATATTTTTCCGTGAGCCGCCGTATATTGCGTCTTTTCTGCCCCACGGCACACGACGTGCCGCCGCTGCGCACCCACACGGTCATGGTCCTGCCGGCAAGCGGCGCGTCAAAGGATGCGACCGCATCGTCGGCGGCCTTGCATATGCGGCGGTAGAAAAGCTCGCCCATCGCAAGTTCGCCCATCGCCGGGTGATTCGCTCCGCCCGCAACGGTGTCGGGCGAGGTGAGCCCCTCTCCCGCACAAAGCCCCACGCGTATGACAGGCACACCGGCGCGGTCGAAAACGTCGAGCACCGACGCCGTGCGCTCCGCAGCCGTATCGTAGTCGAGCGGCTCATAGCCGCCCGCCGCAGCCATTGCCTCGAGCTCGGTTCCGCGGAACACGACGGTCGGGTACACCCGCGCCGCATCCGCGCCCCATGCGCATATGTCGCGCGCAGTCGCTGTCTCGCTCGCACTGTCGGCACCGGGCAGCCCCGTCATCATCTGACCGACGAGCTTCATCCCCGCCGCCTTCACCGCGCGGCAGGCGCGCTCGGAATCGGCTGCGGTATGCCCGCGGCGGCACGCCGCAAGCACACTGTCTGAAGTGCTCTGTATGCCGAGCTCTACCGTCGTCATACGGTGGGCAGCAAGGATATCGAGTATTTCACCGTCAATATAGTCGGGGCGTGTCGAGCAGCGCAGCGTGCGCACTCTGCCGTCGGCGATATATTCGTCCGCAAGGCAAAGCAGCCTCAGCATCAGCCCGCGGTCGATCCCCGTAAACGAACCGCCGAAAAACGCGATCTCAACATCGCTGTCGGCGGGTACGGTGGCAAGCGCACGTTCTATTATGCCGCGCGCCTCCTCCTCGTGAAATTCCCGCGTTCCCGATATCGTGCGCTGATTGCAGAAAACGCAGTTGTTCGGGCACCCGAGGTGCGGTATGAAGACCGGAATGTTTATGTGCCTCACTTTTTCGCCTCCGCCGTTTTCATAAACGGATTGCACGCCCGCTCGGTATCAAGGTCGGTCACGGGACCGTGACCGGGCAGAACGGTATAATTGCCCGGCAGCGCGGCGAGCACCGCAAGGCTCCCGGCCATTTTCGCAGCCGAGCCGCCGGGAAAATCGGTACGGCCGCAGGAGCCGCAAAAAAGCGTATCGCCGGTAAAAAGCAGATCGCCGCACACAAGGCAGACAGAGCCCATGCTGTGGCCCGGCGTTGCGATGACACGGAACTCCATTTTGCCGACCGCGACAGTGTCGCCGTCCCCGTAAAGCTCTGTGTAAAACCCGTCGCCTGCCAGCGGCTGCGGCAGCTTTGAATCCTTATCGGAGCGCCACACGGGGCAGCCGTATTTCTCATTCAGAGCGCGCGCCGCACCGACATGGTCGAAATGCCCGTGCGTGATGAGAACCGCGCCCGCGCGCAGCCCTTTGTCCTCAAGTAATTTTTCAACGGCTCCCGGCTCGTCGCCGGGATCTATGACCGCGGCGATGCCTCCGCCGCAATCGACCGTATAGCAATTTGTTTCAAGCCTGCCGAGCGGCAGGCGAAAATATCTCTCACTCATCATAATAACCGTCCCGGTATCGCACCCCGCCGTGCCGTCCGGCGGATGCGGAGCGCGATGACCTCCTCCGTGAATTGCAAAAGGGCTGCCGCATTATCGCCGACAGCCCGTATCATCAAAGCTCGCCGAAAAGCTCCAGAGCCTGACGCGCTGCCTCCTGCTCGGCTGCGCGCTTGCTGTGTGCCTTGCCGGAGCCGATTATGTTGGAGTTCAGGCGCGCCTCTACGCTGAATACCTTATCGTGGTCGGGGCCCGTGGCTCCTACCGTGACATATTCAAGCACCTCGCCCTCGGAGCGCTGCACGAGCTGCTGGAGCAGGGTCTTGTAGTCGGCGCCGTGCCACTGGCGCAGTATCTCATCCATCATATCGTCGATAAGAGGCAGAAGATACTTTCTCACAGCGCATCTGCCGTCAACGGCGCCGTCGGCGTCGCCTCCGTCGAGATATACCGCCGCTATCAGCGCTTCGAATGCGTCGGCAACGATCGACTTTCTCTCTCTGCCGCCGCCTTTCTCCTCGCCGTTGCCGAGGAGGAGGTAATGACCGAGACCGATCTCGCCCGCATATACGGCAAGCGCCTTTTCGCAGACGAGCTCGGCGCGCATACGCGTCAGCTCACCCTCGGGATTGTCCGGAAAGCGGACAAAAATATGTTCGCTCGTTATTACGGAAAGCACCGAGTCGCCGAGGAACTCAAGCCGCTCGTTGCAGGGCAGACGCTCGCCGCGGTGCTCGTTTGAAAACGACGAGTGCGTGAGCGCCTCGAGCAGCAGCCGGCGATCGGTAAATCTGTGACCTATGCGCTCCTCAAGCACTCCCACATCGGCGGGCAGAAGCTCTGCCCCCGGAAAATTGATATTACTGTTTTCCTGCGGCATTTTCATGGCTCCTTTCGGCATTCTCGGCGTCTCCATCCGCAGCGGGCGCCTGCGGCGCGGCTCCGAAGCTCTTTATTTCTCTTGCTATGCTCAGGATAACGCCCGTGTTCGCATAATTTATCGCCTGGCGTATCGCGTTTTTGACCGCGTTCGCATTCGACGACCCGTGCGCCTTTATTACAGGCTTTGAAATGCCGAGCAGCGGCGCGCCGCCGTGTTCGGTCGCATCAAAGCGTTTTTTCACGTCCGAGACTTTGCCCTTTATGAGCATTCCCGACAGCTTTGACAATGTGTCGGCATAAAAGATATCCTTCATCGTAGTCAGCATGAGCTTGCCCATGCCCTCAATGCACTTGAGCAGGACGTTTCCGGTAAATCCGTCGGTCACGAGCACGTCGCAGGCGTTTTTGGGTATTTTGTCGCCCTCGACATTGCCGACGAAATTTATGCTCGGCAGCTCGGAAAGGCGGCGGTAGCTCTTGAGCTGCAGCTCCGTACCCTTGCATTCCTCAGAGCCGTTGTTGAGCAGTCCCACACGGGGCGCGGGAAGTCCGTAGACCTTATGCATATATATGCTGCCCATTACGGCAAACTGCTCGATATATTCGTCGGTAACGACAACATTCGCGCCCGAGTCGAGCAGCAGCACCGGCGGCGTCATCGGAAGTATGCTCGCAATGGCTGCGCGCCGCACGCCCTTTATCTTGCGCACGATAAGCGTCGCGCCGGTAAAAAGCGCGCCGGTATTGCCGGTGGACACAACTGCGTCGCCCCTGCCGTCGGCAAGGAGGCGCAGCGCGGTGCTCATCGACGAATCGCTCTTGGCACGCACGACCGACACGGGGTCGTCGGTCATCTCAATGACCGTCTGTGTATTTACGATATCAAAACGGCGCAGGTCTATGCCGTCGTCCGCGGCGACCTTTTCGATAGCCGCACGGTCGCCGACAAGCACAAAGCTCGCGTTATATTCAAGTGACGCAAGATATGCGCCGCGAACGACCTCGCGCGGCGCGTTGTCGCCGCCCATGCAATCAATAATAATAATCATGATACGATATCCGTTTGTTTTTGGTTTCCGATCTCCGATCGGTCATGGTGAAGATCTGCCGTGAAATCAGTCGTCGAGCCCGCAGAGAAGCGTGCCGAGCGTTTCGAGCGCACGCGCGGCATAAGCCTCGCCGCGTGCCTTTTTGCCGCCGCGCACACGCTCCGAAAGCGGAGCGATTATGCCGAAATTCGCGTTCATGGGCACAAATGAGCCGCCCTCGCCGCCGTGCGCGACATACGACGCCATAGCGCCCGTCATCGTCTCGCGCGGGAACACGACCGCGGGTCTGCCGAGAGCGCGTCTTGCGGCGCTCATGCCCGCTACGAGCCCCGACGCGGCGGATTCCACATATCCCTCAACGCCCGTCATCTGACCCGCAAAGTAAACTCCCGGTCTTGAAATGAGCCCGTAGTTCTCGTCAAGCTTTCCGGGCGAATCAAGGTAAGTATTGCGGTGCATAACGCCGTAGCGCAAAAATTCCGCGTTTTCAAGCCCCGGTATCATCGAAAATACCCGTCTCTGTTCGGGAAACGCCAAGTGGGTCTGGAATCCGACGAGATTGAACATCGTGCCCTCGCGGTTTTCCTTGCGGAGCTGTACCACGGCGTAATAGTCGCGCACCTCGGGGTGACGCGGATCGGAAAGTCCGACAGGCTTCATCGGTCCGAAACGGAGCGTGTCGCGCCCGCGGCGCGCCATGACCTCGACCGGCATGCAGCCCTCGAAAACGGTAAGATCCTTTTGTTCCTCGCGGTCAAAATCGTGCAGCTCAGCCTCACGCGCGCTCACGAGCGCGTCGTAGAACGCATCATACTGCTCACGCGTCATGGGGCAGTTAAGATAATCCGCATCCCCCTTGCCGTAGCGCGACGCAAAGAAAGCAATATTGCGGTCGACCGTTTCGCCGTCAACTATCGGAGCCGCCGCGTCAAAGAAATGCAGCCCCGAGCAGCCGAGCTCACCGGCGATATAGTCTGCCATCGGCTTTGAGGTGAGCGGCCCCGTGGCGATAACGGTCAGCTCGCCCTCAGGCACCGACGATACCTCCTCCCCGACACACTCGATGAGCGGGTGAGAGCGTATTTTGTCGGTGATATAGCCGGAGAACGCTTCGCGATCGACCGCAAGCGCCGAGCCCGCGGGGACGCGGCAAGCGTCCGCAGCCTCCATTATGAGCGAGGACATGCGGCGCATCTCCTCTTTGAGAAGCCCCACGGCGTTGGATGTGCTGTCCGAGCGGAGCGAGTTTGAACACACAAGCTCGGAGAATTTTTCGGAATGATGCGCGGGCGTGAATTTTGCGGGCTTCATTTCAAACAGCCGCACCTTCACACCGCGCCGCGCCGCCTGCCATGCCGCCTCGCAGCCCGCAAGCCCCGCGCCGTATACGTTTATATGATCCATTTTCACGTTCCGTTAAATCGTCTTTTTTCCGTCTGCCGTTTCAGAACGGAGCGTCGTCATCGCCCGGAGTGGGCGCACGGTCGCTCTCGAATCCCTCGGGCGGCTCAGGTACATTTCCGTCGTCGGCTGCGCGAGAGCGCGATGCAGTCGGCTTTTTTGCCGCTCCGGCAGAGCGGGTGCCGCTCTTTTCACCGCCTCCGGCGGCACCGGATCCGGTATCGCTGTCGGCTTCTCTGCGATAACCGCACCCATCGGTGTGGCAGACGATACCGCCGGCTCTTCCCTTCTTGCGGAAGAGCATACCGCCGCATTCGGGGCATTTTTCGGGAAGCGGAACATCCCATGTCGAAAAATCACATTCGGGATAATGCTCGCAGCTATAAAAAACAGACTTGTTTTTGCTGTATTTGACGAGTATCCTGCCGCCGCATTTGGGGCACTTCACCCCCTCGAGCTCGCGCTCGATCTTTTTGTTGAATTTGCACTTCGGATAGTTGGCGCAGGCATAAAAGCTGCCGTATCTGCCGCGGCGCAGCACCATGGGACCGCCGCAAAGCTCGCACTTCATGCCCGGCACCGGCTCGGGCTTTGCAGCCTGCTCGGTCTTAAGCGTTCCGTCGGGATTGAGCGGCTTCGTATTGCGGCAGTTGGGGTAGTTCGGGCAGGCGGCAAATTTGCCGAACTTGCCGTTTCTCACGACCATCGTGGCGCCGCATTTTTCGCATTTGATATCGGTAAGCTCGGGCTCGACCGTCAGTTTTTCGTTTTTGAGACGCGTCTCCGCCGCCTCAAGCTCGCGTGAAAATCCGCTCCAGAAGCCCGAGAGCACCTCCTGCATCGTTGTGTCTCCGCGCTCGACCTCGTCAAGCTCGTTTTCGATATTCGCGGTAAAGCGATAATCCACGATATCGGCAAAGCTTTCCTTCATCAGCGCCGTGGTGATCTCGCCGAGCTGCGTCGGCACAAGCGCCTTGCCCTCCCGGTTGACGTATCCGCGTGATATGATCGTGGAAATTATGGTAGCGAACGTGCTCGGTCTGCCTATCCCCTTTTCTTCAAGGAATTTAACGAGCGTTGCGTCGTTGTATCTCGGCGGCGCCTCGGTAAAATGCTTCTGCGCCGTCACATCGTGCGTTTCAAGGCTCTGCCCCTCCGCAAGATCGGGAATGCGCGGGTCCTTGTCGCCGTCGTCGCCTTTTTTCGAATCGTCGAGCGACTCCTCATACACCGCCATATAGCCGGGGAAGGTCACGGTATAGCCGCCGGTGCGGAATATCCATCCGCTGTTTTCAAGATCGACCGAAAGCGTTGCAAGACGTGCCGATTCCATCTGGCTCGACACGAATCTTTCCCATATCAGCTTGTAAAGCTTATACTGATCGGGCGTGAGATGCGAACGCACTGTCGACGGCAGAAGCTCGACCTTTGCGGGACGTATCGCCTCGTGCGCATCCTGCGCGGACTTGTTCGTCTTATAGTTGCGCGGCGTCGCGGGGCAATAATCGCTGCCGAATTTTTCGGTTATGAGCGTGCGCGCGGCAGTCTGAGCCTCCTCTGCGACGCGCTGCGAGTCGGTTCTCATGTAGGTGATAAGACCCTGGGTACCGCCGAGCTCCGAGCCGAGGTTTATGCCCTCGTAGAGCTCCTGTGCGGTCCTCATCGTGCGCGATGCCTGAAAACCGAGCTTTCTTGACGCCTCCTGCTGGAGAGTTGACGTGATGAAGGGAGGCGCGGGCGTTTTTACCTTTGTTCCGCGCTTTACGCTCGCAACGGTAAAGGGCTTGCCCTCAACGTCGCCGGTCACGCGGTGAGCCTCAGTCTCGCTGTGGAGCTCGATCTTGCCCTCCGCATTTCCCCAAAACCTGACGGGAAAGCTGACCTTGCCGTCAGACAGCGTGGCGCCGACCGTCCAGTATTCGACCGGCACGAACGCGCGTATCTCTTCCTCGCGTTCGACGATTATGCGCGTGGCGACCGACTGAACGCGCCCCGCCGACAGACCGTGCTGCACCTTTTTCCAGAGGAGCGGGCTGAGCTTGTAGCCGACGATGCGGTCAAGCAAACGGCGCGACTGCTGCGCGTTGACGATGTTCATATCTATCGAGCGCGGGTTTTTGATTCCATCCTTGACCGCCGTCTTTGTTATCGAGTTGAAGGTCACGCGCAGCGTTTTTTCAACCGGAATACCGAGAGCGGTGGCAAGATGCCATGATATCGCCTCGCCCTCGCGGTCGGGGTCGGTCGCAAAGTATATCTTGGATGCGTTTTTGGCATCCTTTTTTATCTCATTTATTATATCCGCTTTACCGCGGATGTTGATGTAGTGCGGCTCGAAGTTGTTTTCGATATCGATCCCGAACGTGCTTTTGGGCAGGTCGCGGATATGTCCGTTCGACGCGACCACCTTGTAGCCCGAGCCGAGATAGCTCTTTATGGCTGTAGCCTTGAAGGGGGACTCGATTATAACAAGATTTGCCATAACAAATAACAGTACCTTTCTTCCTGCACGACCGGCGGCAGCCGATCACTTTTTTCTGGTATACAGACCGCCGGGAACAGACCCGACGAGCCCGCGTATTTCAAGCTGTGTCAGCGCCGACATGAGCGCTCCCATTGTCAGCCCGAGGCGCATGAGACGATCGATCGGGACCTTCTCGCCCGGTTTCATAGCGTCGTAAACGGTACGCAGATCGCCGTCAAGCTCCGCCGACGCATCGCGTGCGGGCGCTGCGTGTGCCGCCGCGTCGCTTTGCCTTTTGTCACGCGCATATGTAATGCGCAATCCTTGCGTCCGTGCGTTTTCTCCGCCTGCCTTTGACGCCGGCTTCGGTTCGCCCGCGCATACACCGTAGCGTTCGTAAAGCCCGCCCGTATAGTCGGATATTCGCTCGGCAGCCGCAAGCGCGGTCATATCCATCGAATTCCGCCACGGGAATTCATACACGCCGATAACGTCGCGTGCCGAAAGCACGACGTTCGCACCGCCGCGTATCAGCTCGTTCGTACCGCCAGAGCTGCTTTCGCCGACGTTGCCGGGCACGGCAAAGATATCTCTGCCCTGCACCGTTGCGGTACGCGCGGTTATCAGCGCGCCCGAGTGTGTGTCGGCTTCGACAACGAGCGTTCCGAGCCCCATGCCGCTGATTATGCGGTTGCGGATCGGAAAATTTCTTCCGTCGGGGCGTGTGCCGGGCGGAAATTCACTGACCACTGCGCCGTTTGCGACGATGTGATCCATAAGTCTTTTATGCTGAGACGGATATGCCATATCCACACCGCAGCCGAGAACGGCAACGGTCGTTCCGCCCGCATCGAGTGCGGCGCAGGCGGCAACGCTGTCGATACCGAGCGCCATTCCGCTGACGATAACGACGCCCGCGGCGCTGAGTTCATAGGATATTTTATACGCCGTCCGCTTGCCGTATTCGCTCATCGAGCGTGTTCCGACGACCGAAACGCTGACGCACGAGTCGATATCGGGCATTCTGCCGCGAATATAAAGCAGATATGGCGGATCGGCTATATCCACAAGACGCTTGGGGTATCCTGCGCAGCCCTCGGTCACGATGGCAACGCCGGCGCGGGTGCAGTAATCCATGATCGCAACGGCGCGGTCGAGACTTTTATCGTTGATGCGCGAGGCAACACCCGCAGGCAGCCCCGCAGCCTCGACTGCCGCACTGTCTGCGCTGTAAACATCGTATGCACTGCCGAATATCTCAAAAAGACGGCGATGGCACGACCTGCCCGGGTACATACAGAGGGAGAGCCAAACATCATATATCCCGCACGCCACCAAGATCACCTCAAAAAAGATTTTTCAGCTTCAGCGGCACAGCCACATGAAGATCGCAGCCGCTACCGACGCATTGAGCGATTCAATGCCGGGGCCGCGCTCCATGGGCAATATCGCAGCCGTGTCGCACGCCTCAAGCGCAGCGGCGGAAAGCCCGTGCCCCTCATTGCCGATGACCACGCAGTCGTCGGCCGAAAGCGAGAGCCTGTCCGCATCACGGGCGCCGTCGGTAAGAGCAGCCGCAACGGTGCGGCGCCCCGCAGCGCCGAGCGCACGAAGCATTGCGGGCAGATCGTCGGTAATTACGATATTCCGCGTAAAGAGCGCGCCCATTGCCGCTCTGACGGTGCGCGGATTATACACATCGGCACAATCGGATGAAAGCAACAGCGTCCCGACGCCGAGAGCCGCCGCGGTCCTTATGACGGTGCCGAGGTTGCCCGGGTCGCGCAGCGATTCGAACGCCATGATCCTTCCGCCGCGCAAAACGGCGTCGCACGACGCTGCCGTATTATCTATTGTAGCGATTTTACGTATTTTGTCAATATATTTTGCAACGGTAATTATCCCTTCGGGCGATTTTTCTTCGCTTATCCTGTCAAAAGCCGCCTCGGAGAGTATATAAATGCGGTCGGACAATTCAATTTTTTTGCTTCCGACACAGTTAAATACAAATTCGGTCAGTTCATCTTTTTTGCTCTCAAGCAAAAAAACACTGTATATCTCAATGCCGCAGGCACACGCCTCGGCAAACAGCTTTTTGCCGTCAAAACGGAAAAGCCGGTTCTTCTCACGGTTCTTTTTGTCGGACAGCGATGCCGCCAGCATCACCGCCGGGTTATGACGCGATGAAATATATGGTATCATTGCGGTCCGCCTTTCTCTATCGTCAAAAAAGCCGCGGGGCTGTCGCTTTTTGCATACAGTCCCCGCGTTTCTCGGTGTTTTCTCAGAGAGCAGCCTTTGCCTTTGCGGCAAGCTCTGCAAATGCAGCCTTGTCGGCAACGGCGATCTCCGCCAGCATCTTGCGGTTGAGGTCAATACCGGCGAGCTTGAGCCCGTGCATGAAGGTGGAATAGTTCATGCCGTTGACCTTTGCCTGAGCGGAAATACGAGCGATCCACAGGCTGCGGAAGTCTCTCTTTCTCTGCTTACGGCCGATGAAGGCGTAGTTGCCGCTCTTCATGACGGCCTGCTTTGCCATCTTGAAGTGTTTGCTCTTTGCACCCCAATAACCGCGGGCTGCCTTCAGTACTTTATTTCTTCTCTTGCGCGTCATCATCGCGCCTTTAACTCTTGCCATTTTATATAAAACCCTTTCTCTTTACTGTTTTTGATGGAGAAGTCCGGCGCATGACACCCGATGTGTCCGCACCCGTCTCCGGATAAGCTTTCGGGACCGTACCCGGATCACTTGTTTATCAGAGCGCGGATATTGGCTGCGACCTTGCCCTGAACGTAATCGGCAGTGCGAAGATGTCTCTTGCGCTTCTGATCCTTTATGCCGAGTTTATGACGGTGATGAGAGTGATTCATCTTGACCTTGCCGGTTCCCGTTACAGAGAAACGCTTGGCAGAAGCTTTGTGTGTCTTGATTTTTCCCATAATTTTTGTTCTCCTTTTACAGATGCCCTTGTCGTGATATTGTATCGATATTGTATCATTAAGGCGTTAAGCCGTTGATGAACGAACTTTATTTTGCAGCCTTGACCGGAACGAGGATCATTGTCATGAGCCTGCCGTCAAGCACGGGCTGCTTATCGACGGTACCCGCGCCCTCGCACGCGTCCGCAAACTGCTTGAGCAGATCGCGTCCTATCTGCTGGTGGCTCATTTCACGTCCGCGGAAACGAAGCACTACCTTGACCTTGTTGCCGTCGCCCAAAAAGCGCAGCGCGTGCTTGACCTTTGTGTCAAAGTCGTGCTGTTCTATGCGGCAGGAGAGCTGGACCTCTTTCAGCTCTATCGTTGTCTGCTTCTTTTTCGCTTCTTTTTCCTTCTTTTCGCGTTCAAAGCGGAATTTGCCGTAATCCATTATGCGGCACACGGGAGGCTGAGACTGCGCAGACATGAGCACCAGATCAAGCCCTCTGTCATATGCCATGCGGAGAGCGGCGTCCGAGCTCATTATGCCGAGCTGCTTGCCTTCCTGATCGAGAAGTCTGACTTCCTTGAATCGAATCGCCTCATTAATGAGATTTTCTTTTGTTGCTATTGTAGCTCACCTCCGAAAATTGACCTTACAAAACAAAATGCACGAAGCAATGCTCCGTGCTCAAAGCCTCACAAAATGAGGCGTAATATTGACCGAGCTCGCGGTGCGGCAGGGTGAGAACGGAGGGTTCTTCTTTGTTGCAGCAGTATTATATCACTCCGTCCCTTCTTTGTCAATACCTTTTCGTTATTTTTTTAAACCCGGGTGATGTTTTTGCGTATCATGACTGACAGGCGAGTAATAAATTCAAATAAACATTTTACGTCCAAGCGCTCCGCCGCGTTTATCCATTCCCGGCGCGGATAAACCCGAAAAACTCATATTGCACTGCAAGACCAAAGCCACAGGGGAGGTTTTTCCCACTCACGCCGTTGAAGTCTGCCCGAACTTCATTGACGGGAGGAGCAGAGCCCCTCCCCTACTTTGTCTAATCCTGTTTTCGGAGCACCACACTTATTTCACCATCGGGGTGTGAAGGCAAAAATCCGCACAAACGTCACCCGAGATAAAAAAGAAAATGTTCCGATGTATCAACATCTCCGTAGCAGATATGAACCTGTACTCGCTTCACCATCGGGGTGTGAAGATAAAAACCCGCAAAAACGTCACCCGAGATAAAAAAGAAAATGTTCCGATGTATCGAAACCTCTGTAGCAGATATGAGTCTGTACTCGCTTCACCATCGCGGTATGAAGACAAAAATCCGCACAAACGTCACCCGAGATCGAACAAAACACAATGTTCCGATGTATCAACATCTCCGTAGCAGATATGAACCTGTGCTCGCTTCACCATCGCGGTATGAAGACAAAAATCCGCACAAACGCCACCCGAGATAAAAAAAGACACAGACGGCGACCGATCCGTGCGTGTTGGTATCATGAGCTTGATATTCCGCATAAACCGGTGACCGCTGTGCATTCGGGGCAATCGCGCGGGCATGCCGCACAACTGTGAGGACATTATACACTAAAAAACGGCATTTGTAAACTATCAATTATGACGAATCTCGGCGGCATTTTTCGTGCAAATAATCTAATAGAGAAAAATATATGTCGCGGAAGGTCGATAATTGTGCACAATTACAAGGACATGATGAGGGACAAACCGTTCACAAGCCCTTGACAAAGCGGCAAAAGTGTGATACAGGTAAAAAACGGGAGCGCGCCGCAGAAACGCTCCGGATACGGCTGGGGGGG
>OCHK01000342.1_pt1 | contig 54158 bp, 27 predicted proteins | sample 1538551 | NCBI WGS metagenome assembly OCHK01 (sample SAMN04571707, study PRJEB22368) | human gut metagenome | biome: human gut; material: stool | host: Homo sapiens | place: Luxembourg | collected 2012-08-31
TATCATTTCATTCCAGGGAATCCCGATGGTATAAAATACATCGGATGTAACATGTTAATAAATGCAACCGGGCGGCGCAAAAATCTATTCGGTTTCCGGATGATAGGATATGGCGCCGCAATGCATTTATTATGGCCTGCGGGTTGCGCGGGCTAAGAGGGAAGTGGCGGATATGCGCCCCTCGTATATAACCTGGGCCGGGACAGGATACACCCCGGAGAGAAATTAGCGGACATTTCCGCGAGGATAGGCCTGCGGTTTATAACAGCAAATGTAGCATGTTGCCGCAGGCTATTAATTGTAAACAGAAATATTTAGAAATTTTGCTATTGCTAATATATGGTAAGGGATTTATTTTAATCCCTTACCATTTTATTTTTTGGAGGTGTTTAATTATGTCAGAAATTTCGCAGGAAATTGTAGATAACTTTGATTATATTATTAGCGAAAGAGGAAATACTTATATTTCATTAAGAAAGGTTAAATGGACTCCTACGTCGGAACCTAAACTTGATTTAAGAAAGTATGTTACTAAATCCGATGGTAATGAGCAAATTCAAAAAGGAGTTTGCTTTGATGATGATGCAGCAAATGAACTTACTAAAGTTCTATGTGAACAAGGATATGGTAATACTATGGATATATGTAATGGAATATCCGATAGAGATGATTTCCTTGAATCTGTATGCAGAGTATTGTCGGATGATAATAGAGAAGTGCTACAAGGAGTATTTCCGAATTTGGAATTTCCAGAACCAATTATTGATGATGAAGAATTCGTAGATATAAGAAATGAGATGATGGAATAATGTTTAGTTTAGGAAGTGTACAATTAATAGCACAAAATTATATTAAATATAATAGATTAGTAGAATTAACTAATTTTGCATTTGCTGGTAGTGATGCAAGTGAATGTGATATATTAATTGATCTTAATTCTGTACTATTGCCATTATATAACACTTATGATATGAGTCTGGATAAATCGGAATGGGAGATAGCTTCTACTATCATAAATATGATAGCACATTATAGATCATTTTATTGGTCTAATTACAAAGTAAGAACTAGATTCTATTTTATTTATTCAGATAATTTAGGTCAATACAATAAAATGTATTTCCCTAGTTATAATGAAAAGTTTGCTGTAAAGACTACAAGTAAACAATTTATTTATAATCATATAAAAAAGAATCTTAATATAGTTTCATTAATAGCATCATATATAAATGATGTATGCTATTTTGAATCTAATTTCGATGTAAGTACTATGATGACATATGTAATGAATGAGAAGTTAAAATCTCAACAATTTATTCCTAATATTATAATTACTAAAGATATGGTATTAGGTCAATTAGTAGGTCTAGAAAGCATGTTTCAACAAAATGTAACAATATTTAGACCTAAGAAATTAAATGGTGAAGATTTATCTTATCCTATTACAATTGGAAACTTATATGAATCACTATTCTATCATTATAAGGTGCAATTTAATAAGGATAAAAAACTAGAAGCTCCAGAGCTGTATAGTTTTTTATTAGCTTGTAGCAAGTGTCCAGAAAGAGATATGAAATCTATATTGAATATAACTTCTGTATATAATACATTATATGAGTTGACTACTCATAATATTATATATAGTGGATATAATACAGATATAATGAATATCATTCAATGTTTTGATGAAAAATCAAAAATGTCTTTGCTTAAATCAAATGCAATATCTAGATTTAAAGCTATAGACGCTGTATATCAATATAGTATTTTAAACAATAATCCTGAGAGATTAGCTTTTAAAGGATTCATGAATTTGTATGATCCTTCTGGGTTGCACAATATAGCAGATAAGTATTTTAAAGAATGTCCTCTTTATCTTGAGAGGATGTAATATGATAACCAGTATGCTTTTATTAAGCATACTGGTTTTATTTTTTGTCTAAAACATTGAAGTAATTATAAGAAAGCGTGGTGAATAGTTTGGCTATTATAAAGGAATTGCAAAGGTATTATTATTATAGTATAGATATAGAATTTCTTCTAGATAAAGAAACTATACCTATTGATTTTTCTGAATTAAATATAGATAATGATTATGAAAATGCATTCAATCCTACTGCATATATAAGAGCTCAATTAGAAGAGAATGTATATATAAAGATGCAAAATAATAGAAATAAGGGGAGACTTGTTGTTACTGTTAATACATATAATGTAGAAAGTACTGTGCAGAAGAAATATTTTAAAAAAATATTTATGTATGAATTTCCAACAACAGGCCTTGATGAAGTAAATAAACAAACTGACAATGATTCAAATAATAAAGCATATAGAAAGACATATATAGGATTAATAGATATAGATGCTATTAATAGAAATAAAATGATTATAAATAATCTTTTTGTAAATACAAATATGTCTACTATGATTCATCAATATTTAACTCAAGACATTATAAGAGAACCATTTGATTATAATCCAGATTTTGATCATTTCTTTATACCACCTATTGAAGGTATACCTGAATTTCTTAGATATATGAATAGCAGATCATCTTTTTATAATACTGGATTTAGATATTTTGATGGATATAAATGTGCTTACTTATTATCTAATAAAGGTATTCCTATAGATAGTAAGGACAATTCATTTTCTACATTTTATATTACAATCAGTTCTGCTAATGCGGACCCATCTCAAAATACAATTATAGATGGATTTATGGAAAACATAAATAGAAAATGTTACTATATTGATGTATTATCATCTGTAGTAAAATTTTATGAAAATACATTACAAGATAAATTATTTAACCAAATATATATGATCGGATATGATGGGAAAACGGTAAAACAAGATATAGATGTGAATCATGCAGATGAATCTAAAACAAAACCAAAAATTATCAGAACTTTTGATAGTAATTTTAATTTTATAAACACTTTAAAAAATCAGTTAGAGATCACTTCTCAGAGTCTGATGATGACTTGTAAATGTTTAGATAATTCTATTGTAGATCCTAGTAAAGAATATGTATTAACTTTTTCTGGTCAATATCAAGATAGAAGTGGTAGGTATTTATTAACCAGAAAAGGCGAACAGTATGCTAAAAAAGGTGAACAGTATATATGTAATACAGTATTACATTTTAAGAAAGTTTCTAATAATTAATAAACCCCCTATAGGATTAAATCCTATAGGGGAATATTTTATTATAATGTATCTGGTTCCTTACTATCTAACACTTTTTTCATATCTTCATTGGTTAGTAATTTTAAAGGTTTTCTCTTTTATATTTCCATTTTTATCTGTTTTTGAGAAGTTCCCTTTGATAGCTTTAACCCATTTTCCATTTATCGATATGATATATGTCAGATCATCGCAATTCTTTAATGACATTGCTACTGGTTTATTTGTATCTACTGGAACTTTCTTTGCTAAATTATCTGCAACTTTAGATATTTCTTCATCAACGGTAGCATTATAATCTAATTTGTAAGCAGTATTACCTGAAGCGGTTATATACTTCTTATCATCAGTTAATTTAGCATTCCTGGTTACATCAGGTTGATAAGTTATTTTTGCAGTTTGATCATTAAAGGTAAATTCACCAAATTTCTTCTGCTCTGGAGCATCTCCATTTTCAAGGGTATCAGCTGTACCATCTGTGGACCCAGCATACTCTTTTACATGATCTTTAAGAATATACATATAATCTTTATATGCAGACATCAAAAGATTCATTTTTGTAGTAAGAACACTGGTAATGGTTTGAGCATATTTAGTAACATTAGTTTTTAACTTCTCTAACTTTTCTGATGTTTCTTTATTATTCTCATTATCATTACCATTTAATGAAGTTTTACCAGATATATTATCATTAATATCTCTTGAAATCTTATCTTGCTGAAGATTTTTGATTTCTTCTCCACCTGTTTTTACAGTGGCGGTTCCTTTAGTATTGCTACTAGTAGATCCACTACTCTTTTCTTTTTCAATTTTCGGACTTTCGGTTATAATAGTTCCATACACAGAAGAGTATGCAGATTCCTGCGGTTGTTCTTGTGATTGCTGATTATCACCTTGTGATTGCTGAGGAGCTCTGGATTCTACTTCTTTATATGCTTTCTCCAATTCAATAGAAATACTATTGATCATTTTATTTACATCTTCTTGAGCCTTATCGATAACTTCTACATTCTTTTTAAAATTCACACAGAAATTATAAAGTTCTTTAGGATCAAGAGCTCTCATACTCATTTCAACTTCTTCTTCGCCTTTAATAGCCTTTGTCATCTGTTCAGCCAAAGTATCACTACTATCAGCTTTTAAATCTTTATAATAAGTATTAATTACTTCAGCTTCTACATTTTCAGCCATACAGATTTTTTCAATCTCATTCCAATTATAATTAGGAATCAAAAAGCCATTTGAAAGCTTGTTTACATCATAATTATACATTGTGATTTTTTTATCTTTGAATGAATTATTTAAGATTACATCTTTATATTTCTCCAAAAATTTTTGATCTGAAATAACTAATTCGCTTACTCTTGTAGTAAACTTTTTAAATACTTCTTTAATCTTTTCTGCAATTTTATGAAGTACTTCTTTGACCTTATCAATAAACCCTTCAGAAATTGCTCTCAGAGATTCTATATCTCCTGATTCCAATGCTACACATTCGCTGAGATTACTCATGATAGCGGATTGCTGTAAAATTTGCTGTTCAGCAAACATGAAATAGCTAAGATCGAATTCATTCATAATTAGTAACCTCCTTCATTATCAGATAAATCTACTTTAATATACTCGGAACTACCAAGTGTATCAACAGATTCTGCAATTGTATTTGCATCTTCATCTGAATATTCTTCTTTCACTACAGTTTTAAGTGCTCTATAAAGAATCTTTTTATCCTGAATATAGCACTGTTTAGCTGCCTCGAGTTTAGATGTGAATGCCATACTGTGAATAGTACACATTTTTGTGATTCTATCTACAATAAGATCCATAATAAGCTGTACGTTGCTATCAATTTTAGTCTTATTTTCAGTATCTGATCCAGCATAAATAGTTGCAGTTCCATTACCAAATATATCTTTAGTATAATCATTCTGATCAAAACTACTAGCCATATCTTTTGCTTCAGATTTTATATTTTTATACTCTTTTTCAAGATTACTCTGAAGCTTTTTAATATGATTAATAGTTTTATCATAATTCAAAAATCTATCTAATGAATCAATTACACCAACAGAATCGATGGTAATAGTATCTGCACTGTCTTCTTGGTTTCTGAATTTTTTGAATAATTCTTCCTTGAATTCAGTTTCAGAATAAGATCCATCGCTTCCTAATACAGTTCCTCTAAATGAACTATACCAATCATCAATATCACTTTTGGCAGATGATAACAAATTAGAAGTTGCATCTATAAGATCATCAGCTGTCTTGATTTGTTCAGATGGTTTATATTTATTAAAAGTACTAAACTGCTGATAAGCATTAATCTGAGGGAAATCATCATTATCTAGATTAGTATATTTATATCCTTTAATATCAAACTCTCCAGAAAACTTTTTAACGTCTTCTTTGTGTTTAACAATATACTTATCTGATTTAACGATCTTATGAAGCATAAGACTAAACTTCTTAAAGATCTTTTTGATGAAATCTAAGAATTTATCAATAATCTTTTTTATCTTTCCAATAAATCCATCAAATGACTCCTGAATAATATACTGATTACCATCGGCTTCAAGAATAGATTTATGTAAATCTTTTCTATAAGTATTCATTTCATTGGTGATACTCATAATAAAATCCAAAGATTCATTAAATAAATCGTGTTCTACATAAACTGAAGGGATAGTGGTAGGAGTATGATAATTTTCGCTTAATAACATTTCTGCGCTAAATGTATTCATAATCTTTCTTCCTTTCTTTATAATAATTAAAAAGAATGAGGGTTACCAATTAAGGTAACCCTCTATATTTATTACCTTTATAGGTAAAATTAGATCAGATCCAATCCGTCCAATAAGGACATAGAACCTTCACTTGTTACTGTAGTAGCTTCATGTTTAACGGAAGATACCAATTTAACACATACAGATTTACACTGTTTAGAACAGTTCTTAAGCTCCTGAAGAATGGTAGAATTATATGCAGCAAAAATAGTTTTACTAGCCTTCATAACATCAATACCTTTTACTACAAGACTATGTTGAACGCCTGCTAATTCTCCTGATTCTCCTTTTTCAGAACTAGCTTTATCTAATTTATTAGCCAATTTAGTTGTTGCACTAATCGCCTTATCAATAGATTTTTTATTTTTATTAAGCAAATTATTAAGTTCTTTTTTAAGAGTTGTAGATTTTTCAAGAAAAGCTACAGCTTGTTTAGCAGCTTCTTTAATTGCTACATTATCTTTAGAATCTGATCCTCTAAGTAATTCAACAAGCTCCTTTTTAAACTCATCCGCACTGAGGCCGCTTCCATTATATCCTAAATTTTTCAGAAGATCTGCTCTGCCTTCTTCTACTGCATCAGAAATTACATCAGATGTAATTTCATTATTAATTTTCTTTAATACCTCTACAGTAGCACCTTCAATATTACCACTAATATCAAATACATCTGCAATATCTTTAAATGTTTCAATGGTAAACTCTTCTGGTTCATCGCAGAGATCACTGGCATTCTTTTTAAAGAACACATAATCTTTATAAATACTAACTTCAATATCATCTTTTTTAAGACTTCCAGCATTAATAGCTTTCTGAATAGTCTTCTTATATTTACTTAAAAATTCTTTGTCGTTAGAAGTCATAGCATTAAACTGCATTGCTGCTTTTTTAAAGATTGCCTGAATTTTGTGCCAAAGATTAACAAAGAATGCTTTTACTTTTTCAAAGAAAGTACTAAGTTTTCCTGACTCATAAACAAATTCCTGCCCTGTAGATTCAAGACAAGCAAATTCTGTAATAGTGCATGCTTCCATAATATTATTCCAATTAATCTGAGCTTCAGCTGAAACTCTTGCCGCAGCCTCTACAAAGTTTTCTTCATAAGCTGCCTGTACGTCTTCATCTTTTACAATAGATTCTACGTCTACTTCAGGAAGTTTTGGCTCACTAAGCTCACCTTCCATCAGAAATCCTGAAAATGTACTCATAGTTAATTGTCCTCCTTTTTTATATTATTCAAAAATCTGATCTACTTCATAATCAGATACTTGAGAAACAGCTTCCATTAATGTAGCTTCATCTTTACCGCCATATGTAGCAGCTCTTGTAAAGATAGAGCGAGCATTTTTGTAACATAATTTAGTTTCTGCGATTGAAGCTGCAAGTGCATCTGTAGCAATATTTGTAAGGGCATTACCCATTTTAATTGTATTAGTTGCCATTGCATTAGCTAAAGAAGCAGCTTTATTATATTTTTCAGTTTGAGCAATTTTACTTACTTTATTCTGAATATCTTCTGCATCTTTAACAATTTTACTGTAAATTTTCTTCACTTTATTTTCAGAGTCATTAAGTTTCTTAATAACAGCCTGACCATCTTTGAGAGTATTTACAATCTTTTTATACATATCTATAGTAAGACCTTCAGTTTCATCAGCATCAGATACATCTGTTGCAAATTTCATAAGTTCTGCTCTATTAGTCGCTTCATTATCTGATATACTCTGATAAGCTTTTTCTTTCAAATCAGATAACTGGTCATCTGTTAAGAGAATTTTCTCATCAATTTCTCCTTTTGACGTCACTTTTTCTATATTACTAAATGACGACTTTGCATTACCAAAACAAGTATACATTTTATTTGCAAGTTCTGTAGTACTTAAAACTGTTTCGATAGCTTTAGCTGGATCTTTACTAAGAGAATGGTCTTTAGTAACTTCACCATAAAATGTAAATTTAAAGTTTTTCATTTTCTGAGTGTTAATCTTTTTTACGATCTGTTTATCATACTTTTTAACAAGCTCTTTACCATCTCTTATAAAAGCAATAACAACACGATCTTTGATAGATTTAATAACTCCAAGAATTTTTTCTGCCATCTTTTTAAAGAAAGCTTTAACTTTCTCCCAGATTCCTCCAAGAGAAGCTTCATTAACAGCTTCAAGTGCAGACTCGTCAAGAGCACCAGCGGCAACATAAGCTTCTGTAAAATCTCTTCCAATAACACTTTCGAAGATTCTATGCTCATTAATAGCATTCTCTTCAACAGCCGTATAAGCACCAACGATTCCATCATAAGATTCGTTAGCTACAATATTATCACTAAATGAATTAGCGCCATACTGAGAATAAGTACTCATATTATTATTCCTCCTTAAAATTATTTTTTAAAGTTAGTTAGCTTAAATATACTTATAATAAAGCATATAAATTTTAATTATATGTTATACGTAGTAATTAAGATGTTTAAAAAATAATGGAGTATAGGTTTATACCTATACTCCAAAATATTGTCTTAGAAAATTGATGAATCTGCAGAATCCAATTTCTCTGGAACTACTTCATCAATCTTATATTTTTTCTTACTATCTTTAATATCTTTTTGTGCTTTCTTTTCAGAAGTTTTTACATTTACTTCAAAAGCATTTGCGATCTTTCTAAACTTCTGAGCAATCTTGGACTGCTTCTTAGCAATTTCCTTCCTCTCTTTTTCTGTACCAGCAAGAGTGTTATTTCTTACATATTCAGAATTAATCTGCAAAAGATCTGCCTGAATAGCGAAATAATCAGCAACAGACTGTTTTGCATGGAAGAAGAAAAATACAAGCTCTCTCATAATAGGAACGATATTAATTAGAATCGCTACAACTGCAGCAAATCCAACAACTGTAAGGGCATCAACACCCATAAGCTGCTTAGTTCCAGTAGAAATGATATGATTCAAACACTTATCAATTTCTCCATTTTTGCACTCTTTATTAAATTTAGTAAGATTCTGATAAAGAATACTATTTTTACTCTTCACATAAGAAACCTTATCAAATTTAATATCAAATCCCTGATCACCAGCATCTTTGATAAATTCGATAGATGTGGCAATAATAAGACTTACTGAACTTACAATAGATAATACAATTGTATTATAAAGCAAGATAGGGAAATCCATATTCAAATTAAATGCTTTCATAAATGTATCTTTTCTATCCTGAATATTCTGAATAGCTTCCTGAATATTTTCAACTGGATCTAAATCTTGTCTATATTCTACTAGAATAGATTTAATGATCCCAATACATTCAATCATCTGATCATAATTCTGAACAGCTGTAATATCACCTTTAGATTCCGGAATAGAACCAAAATCAATATCATCTACTTTATCCATAATAGACTGATACAATTTTGATGTAAGAGAATCTAATACTTTAGTCTGATCTGCTTCATCAATAGTGAGCAGAGTTTTTCTTGTTATTGTATCTTGTATATCAAAATTTTCTTGAATAATACTTTCATAAATTCTGGATACCATATCTCAATTCCTCCTATCTCATTTTTGACATCAGATTGATAATCTTCTTTGTATTATCTTTCTGCTCTTTTTCAAGATTATTAAATGTAAGCATTTCCCACTGATCATCCCCAGTGTCAAACATAAATTTGCAAACTTCAAGAGATTCATCAGCGATTACAAATCCCATCATATTATAAGCATCCATAATAGGACGAATTGTTTTAGAATTTTCAATATCAATATATTCTGTTTTCTTTAAGAATTCTGCCTCATCCTGAGTAATACATACTGTAGTAATAGCAGTAGCATCATTTTTCATAGATAAAAATCTTCTCATTTTAGATTTTGTTGCACGTCTTTCTAATACTTTCCACATCTTAGAAGAAGATCCTCTTCTGGACTGAGAAATGGCATCAATCTTTGCTTTATCAATAGCAAAGATAAAATCTTTGAAGAATGAAATTTCTCTAGTAGATGCTTTAACGAGGTTAAGAAGCAAATTCTTGTCATTATGTTTTACTTTGAGTCTGTCCATAATATCTACACCATCAATAGCATAAAGTTTAGCCTTTACACCTACAACTAAAGAAGTAGAAATAGGATACTTAGATTTATCATCTACAGAAATAAAATTTACATGCATTAATGTAGGAACAAGTTCATTTGCTTTCTTTACATCTTGATCTACAAGACGATTCTTTGCAATATCAGCAGAAAGCTTAGAGATATCTGCAGCTGTCTTTCTCATATTCATATCATCAACGTCTAACTGATGAGCAAATTTGTCTCTATCAAGTTGATGTTTTTGCAGATTTAAATTATGTGCGGCTGCCCATTCACGTCTTCTTTGTTCTTCATCTGCGATATCATTTGCCAATTTTTCATAATTTAACATATTCTGTCTATTTTTTGCATTAGCATTATAAGTATCTAAATCATTTTTAAATGAATCTTGGTCAAAAACAGGAAGACCTGTATTGGGATCTATTGCTGCCCAATATTTATTATCACTAAAATCTGGAGCATTATCCAAATCTACGTCTGGAATTCCACCTCGATATCTATTTCTTCTAGATGCAATAGCTTCATTTACAGGTTCTGTATATTCATTAAACAAATGCTGTTGCTCTTCAATGGTCACAATCTTATAATCATTGAGAGAAACATTTTCTACATCTTTTTCAAAATATACATTCATAGCCTTCATATCTTCTTTAATAGCTTCATAAGCTTCTCTCTGACTAGAAGATTCTATTAATGCATTTTCTTCTACAAATCCATCAAGTGCTTCCATAAAATCATCAACTGTCATTTTTCCAGGATTAAGATTTGTATGAAATCTTGAAATATAATCTGCACCATCTTTAGCATCAGTAATTTGCGCAGCAGTAAAAAGCATATGTAGCATAGCAACTGCTTTTCTTTCAATAGCTTTGCTAATCATAGCAGCAGTTTCGTAACTCATATTTTTACTACAAATTACTGGGAATACCATTGTTAAAGCTTCAGATTTACTAGTAATAGATTTGAATGAAGCTCCATTCTTTCTATTGCGAACAGCTTGAATTTCATCTGAATCTTTAAAATCTTTAGCTACATCAACAATATCTTTAATAATAGTTTCATGTATACATTTCATAGAGTCTTTCGCTCCTTTCTTAAATTCATTATAGGGATGTTAAATACTCACGTCAGCAATAAGATTAGAAAATATACAAAAAATAAAAGGGTTATAGTATATTTCAACTATAACCCTATTGTACTTATTTTAAATCATCCAGCGTAATACCGTTTGCCTCCATTTCCATTTGAATAATAAAATCGTCCATATCTGCCCCATCTTTAAGAAGCGACTTAATTAATCTGATAGATGATCTTTTGTCCCTATCATTTATATTTTGTATTTCTTGTCTTGATTTTTCATGAATGGTATTAGATAGTTCTGCTGGATTTCCAAAGAAATATTTTTGCATATTAAAATCTCCTTAATATTTATATATTTTTTACCTAACTGTTGAGGCGGAAATTATAATATAAATATTTCTCCTTTCATTATTAATCACATTTATAATATATCATTTATGACATATTTAATACGCAAAACATTTCATTAATTAAAATAAAAAGGATGTGATTAATTTGGCACATAAAGCCCATAAAAATACAAAGAAAACAGGAACTATAACTGCTAAAGTTACACCAACTAGCAAATGCTCTGGTGGAACTAAGAAATCAACTTTGAAAAAAGGGACCAAAGTTACTATAGATAAAGAATGCCCTAGTAATAGTATGTATCACTTATCTGGGAAAGGATGGGTAAAAAAGTCTGCTGTTAGTATAAGTAAAAAGAAAGATATAGCTAAAGATGCAAAAAAATATACTAAATCTAATAAAAAGAAGGCTGCAAAAACTATAAAAACATCTGTTAAAAAATTAAAGAAACAGTCTATAGCATATTCCGCACAAGTTAAATCAATGTATACTACAGATATGACTGCTCTATATGGAATACCATATTCATTTATGAATAGAACAGATCTTAGATATTCAAAGAAGGTTAATGTGGGTAGAAAATATGTAGAAAAAATATTAAGTAAAATGCCTGTGTTACTTATTACTCCTGGTCTTCCTAACTTCTCACCTGATATGAGTAAAAAAGAAAGGAAAAGTTTGGTAAAAGCATTATTAGGATCTGTGAATATTAAACAGAAAGCTTTAAATTATTTATATAAGAAGAATAATATGAGATATTATGCTCTTGATTTTAAATATACTGCTTACTATAAATATGTAAATGCTATGTGTAGATATTGCGCAATAGCTTTAGGAATAGGATCTGTTAAACATCCTATGACTGGTAAAAAGGGAGGGTGCGCTTTTAAAAGTTATAAATGGCAAAAAGCAAGAAATATGAAACTTAAAAAAGTAATTACTACTAGATCATATATTAGTTTTTATTTAGATGCTGAGACGTCTATATCTGAAACTATGAGTAACTCTACTACTTATAGCCAGTTAAAAGATTCTATTAATTCAATCTCAGATATAGCAAAAGAGTTACAATTTTTAGCTGGCCCTATTGTTGGATCAAAAATTGCAGCATTGGATGATGACGGTAATACTACATTTTCTAATGCTGTAGATGAAATTGCTAACAATGTTGCTAGTAAATTGGGATATACAAGATTTATTAAAAATGCTATGGAAGGTATTAAAACAGTTGCTACAGGAGGTACAATAGTATTTCCAAAAATTTGGGAAAGCTCGGAATTTTCTAGATCTTATGATGTATCTATAAAACTTAGAACTCCTGATTGTGATTTAGTTTCATGGTACCTTAATATATTAGTGCCTTTGATACACTTAATTGCTTTGGCTGCGCCGAGAAATATAGATGCAAACTCACATAAATCTCCATTTTTGATAAGAGCCTACTATAAAGGAATATTTAATGTAGATATGGGAATTATAACTTCGTTGTCTATAACTAAAGGTAGAGAGGGTGCATGGACTGTAGACGGGTTACCTTCAGAAGTCGATGTGCAAATAAATATTGAAGAGATGTATGATTCTTTATCTATATCTAATACAGATAAGTATAAAATGTTTAATAATGTTGGGCTTATAGATTATTTATCTAATTTATGCGGAATTAATGTAAATGAACCTGACACTGCTCGTATGCTTGCTGTTTATACAGCTTGGACAAAAAATAAACTGTCTGATTTATGGGTTAATGGATGGGGATCATTAAATGATAGTATAGCATCATGGATAGATATAAAATATCAGAATAGTAAATTTAGAGTTTAGAAAATAAGGCATGGTTTTATTAGCCATGCCTTTTTATATTTATCCAAACAAATATTTAAAACAATAAAGGAGCAAATAATAATGGCTAAGAAAAAAACAAGAAAACAAAAACATGATGAGTATCAAGAAAAATTTGGAAATATACCTGTAGATTATAAAGAGAGATTGGAATACTTATATGATGCATTGGGATTTGATAAAAGGCCTAAAATGGTGGATGATATGATAATAAAGAGAAATAATATGCTTATGAATATGCAATATTATGATCTTAATATCGTTTCATTATATGAAATACCAGAAGGGACTGGAAGACCTAGATTTAGATTAATTAACAGGCAAAATTTTCATAATGAAGCTATCGCGGCATCTAACTTTGTTCATGTGTACACAGTTGGAGCTAAAGACGACTTTCTATATATGAGAAGAATGGTAGAAGATGAATTAATTCCTTTAGAAGGTCTTATAAATACTCCTGTAATAATAGAATACTATGCATATTTTAAGACTCCATCCTATTTTAATGCTATAGATACAGTATTAGCCGAATCTGGTATTATTAGACCTACAGTTTCTAATAAACCTGATTGGGATAATATAGGTAAAAAATATTGTGATATGTATAATCACAATGTATGGACAGATGATGCTACTGTTATAGATGGCAGAGTAGTCAAATATTTTTCTGTACTTCCTAGAATAGAAATAAAGCTAAGATATCTTAACTGTATTTATACGAAGCAACAATATAATAAAGCTATTTCCCGTAAAGATTACGATAATTCCGACCTATTTTATTTAGATAATAAAGGAGGTCTAATAAATGGAAAATTCCCAAATGATGGAGTATAAATTATTTCTAAGAAATAAGATATATAGTAGACAAGAGTTTATATCCATACTGGTAAATATACTCTCTAAAACTTATGATTCTAACAATATATCTTATAATCCTATAGATTATTCTATTAAAATAAAAATAAAAAAATCTTATATGAAGAAAAATGATATACTATCTAATAATATTCAATACTATTATCGTAGTATAGGAATGGCTTTAATAGAATTTATACATTATTCTAATTTGATGGATTTGTATATTTCTATATACTATAAAGATAGAAATTTTGATAAAGATTTATCATTATTATCCAAACTCAGAGAGTTGGATACATATAAATTAAGTACTTTGGTAAACGGAGTATGTATTGAAGATAATTATTTAGTAATATATTTATAAAATAAATTCCCCATAGGATAATATATTCTATGGGGATCTTTTTTATTTCATTCCGATTAATTTCATAATTTCATCTTCATCTAATTTTTTAATTTTAAGAGTATTTACAGTTTCAAGCAGTGTATAGAAACTATTTGCTCTTTCTACAATAGAATCCATATCGAGTTTTTTATTAACTGTAAATTTTTCTCTGAGAGCTTCATTATTAAGAACTTGCTCTGTAAGATTGATAACCATCTGCTCATAAATATTATGAGGTCTTTTTGCAGTTTCTGCAATTGCTCTTTTCATACGAATGGTTGATTCTTTAGTAATAGCTTCATCTGTATCCTGATCACCAGATCTGATACTATCAATATTATCCTTAGTAGTAGCCATAATATCTTTAATATCCATTTTATCTGCAATATTCTTTTCAACAAATTCCTCTGTTGCTCTAGAAACTCTCATTTTAATAATATCAGTAAGGTCTTTAATGTCATCCTTGCAATCAATATTTTCATAAAAATTGATCTGCTCTTCACTATCTACAGTATATGTAGTAGGATCATCAGGATCAACACTATCCATAATTTCTTCTGCTTTACTTTCAATTATAGATGCCATTTCAGAAGTAAATCTCGAAGTAGACTTCATTCTATCAAGAATTTCTTCTGTTCCTTCTTCCATAATAAAATTAGAGATGAGGGATCTGTTAAATAATTTGGTGTCTTCTGATAATGTGGATGCAGTAAGACCCAATGAATCATTAAATAATCCATTTAAAAGGTTTTCAAGAAGTGCATTCTTTACATCCATTTTAAACGTATTAAATTCATTAACAGTTTTTTCTCTTTTTTCTTTATTCTCTCTAGCAATCTCAGAAATATTCTGTCCTGACTGAATTTCTTTTTCTTTATCTCTAACAATTTTATCAGCTTTTGCTGCTAACTGTTTTGTAGATTCTTCTTGCTCTCTCAAAGCTTTTTGAAGATTATATAAATGATCATTATTTTTTCGATTTGCTACCATTAGCCTAAACCTCCTTTAATCAATTACATTAATGTTGATTAGAGCTTGTTAATGATAATATTTGGAGTACCATCTTTTAATGTATCAATATTAACAAACTCAGGAATTTTTTCGATACTATCAGTTTTATATAATAAATGCTGACAGTCCGTTCCAAATAATTTCTTTCCGCTATTTGTTTTATGAGGACATGATATACATGTACAGTTATCTGTATCTGTACAACATGTACATGTAGCATCAGATACTCCACTCTCCGTTTCAGTATATTCTATATTGAACCCTTTAAATTCTATATAGTATACTGAATTAGAATACTTTTGAATTAATTCAGAAATTAGATTTGGAATATGAATATCTTGTTCAATATTATCGAAAGATTCAATATAATCTTTTACATCTTTCCTAATGTATTCTATTGTATAATCATCAGAATCTTTTCTAAGTTTTACTGAAAGCTCTATAGAAAGATTAGTTTTCCCTATACTCTTCTTAATTCCATCACTGTCAATTGTATAGTACATTTCTGATGGTCCATATGTATTATACAATTTGAAATCTACAGTGAATGCATTATCGAGAATATTAAGGATATTATTTATATGATTTTTTTCATCTTTCAATTTATCGATAAATTCATTTAATTTATCTTTATCTTGAGCATAACTATAGTTGATCATAGGAATATTAGATAAATTAAATGTATATCCTAATCCTGATTCTGTTTCTTTATTTTTTGCTGTTACTACAGAGTGAATAATATCAGAAAAATTATCAAAGAAATCTAATCCTCCATCAATAGTATATTTATTAGTAACGGAATAACCTTTAGTAATTTCTGGAGATATAATATTATCAAGATCATATCTTCCAAATTCAATAGCATCTCCATAGTTATCTTTAAACTGAACCAAAATATAAATATCTGTTTCAGTGTTCTGTGGCAAATAGATATGTCCCCGACTTTCAGAAGTGTTGTCTTTTTCAACATTATATCCATTTATAATATTTATATCATTCTGTTTATCAACGGAATCATCTGTAACAAATTCTATAGCTAAACCATATGAATAGTCTCCTTCTTCAGGTGGTTCAAGTAATTTAGATCTAAAATATCTTACAGGAATTCCTTCCTTTTTACATACAGCAATAGCTCTTAAATTACATATAGTATTGATAAAATCATTATCTGTTGGATCAAATACTTTGGTTACATCTTTCCCAGAATTTTGTGTAGTATCTGCACCCATAGCGTCAATTACCGAAACTTCTGATAATGTTTTTTCCATTTCATCATTTGGATTGGTTACAGTAGTTGCTCCGCCATTACCATCCAATTCTGTAATACTACCAAGTATATTATTACTATTTATATTTGAATCTGATTCTATATCTGAAGTACCACCGCTAACAGAGCTTGCTCCTCTAAGAACAGTTATTGGTCTATTTGCATTAATATAATTATCAACTAATTGAGGGTCATCCGGCTCTGCATAATCAGCTGAACCTTCTGCGGTACTTGCATTTTCATCTACAGAATCATCTACTGGTTCATCTGTACCATCTGTTGGTTCTTCAGTTTCATCTGTATTATCTTCTCCCCCAGTTTCACCTGTATTGTCTTCTTCATCAGGATTATCTGGATCAACTGGTTCATTTGGATCAGTAGGTTCTACATATCCTGGATCCCCTGGTTGTAATTCATATACAATCCCATAATCTTCATCAATATTTTGTGTTACTGTAAGATTAAGAATGTATTTATTTCCATTATCAGGATCACTTGGATCTCTTCTCCAGTCTAATGATGTGCATATAAACTGAATTGGACAACTATCATTCATATAATCAAAGTTGAGCATATATGTTTTATTCATTATATTCATATAGAAGAATATAGCAGGTACAGACGGATTAATTACAGATTTAAATGGAAGAGTATATGTAAATTTATATTTTGACATATTTTCTTCTGTAGGATCTGAAATATATTCTGCTACACCTCCGTTGTATCCAAAACACATTCCTGGATTCATAATGTAGGAATCGCCTTCTGTATCATGAGATACATACAATTGATCAGAAGATACCTCTACATTAAGTGTATTTGTAGGTACTATATTATTTGATGAGTCCCTAGCTAATATATATGAATAATATTCAAACATAAACTGATTATTTACCTTTTCTTTAAAGTGAATTCGTAATTTATCAGTATTTAATTTATTAAAATAATTAGATAAATCAGTAGTTGATGTTATATTTCCTCTGGAGGAAGATTCTTTTGGAATCTTCTTTTTTAATTCTGATACTGATATTCTATCTTCTCCACCAGTAGATTTATCTATTGGTCTAATCATTATAGGTGTATTCATATACGAATAATCATCAGTATCTTGCAATACATTAAGGAATGGATCTTTAATAGTAAAATTACAAGTAGATCCTAAAGTTGTTTTTATTACTGTTTTAACCACAGCACCAACTCCAGGAATATAACTTGCGGAGTCGAATGTGACTCTTATTGTATTTTCGCTTAAAAATGTATATCTACAATAGTATCCATCAGTATCTGGGGTAGCACTTTCAAATATAGGAGTTAATCTATATCTATCTTCTCCATCAGTCACATATACATCAAATGTAGCTAATTGATTTTCAAACGTGAACTGATATGATTTATTATCAATAATATTATCACTTGATAATGTTTCCGATTTTTCAGTAATAATATATTGTGAAAGATGGGTAGGAATAAATAAATATACGTCCCCATTAGTTCTTAATAGGTAAGGAGCATCAAGATATGGATTTGTTACATTACTTAAAGTATTCTTATCAGATATATCATATCTTGCAGTATATACTGTTTTAAAATTAGAAATAGTAGTTCTTGATATAATAATAGGATAATCTAAATGATACTCATACTCTCCTACTAAGAACTTACACTTATTATCAATAATACATGTATTTGTATTATCTTTAGAATATTGATCTTCAAATATTTTTTGAAGATCGACTTCTTTTATACATAATAAACAAGACATAACAGCTGGTTTAGCAAATATATCAGTAATATTTTGCATTATAGCATGAGCTATAATACTACTCTCTAATCTAGCTTTATGCGGAAACATCTCATTACTCATTTCTGCCGCTATTCGAATAGCAGATGATGTCTCCTTTGCTAAAACTGAAGATAACCATCCATATAGTCCTAATTCTAATACTTCTTCATCTTCATCATCTATAAAATTAAGCCATAAATCATGTAATGCTTCTTTAGTCTGATAAACATCAGAACTTAATGCAATTTCAGACATTTGATTTCTCACATCCTTTACTATGAGTTTATTTAACAATATGTTGGAGATAGCCTTTTTGAAGACTATCTCCAAAATTAAAATTATTACTGATCAAATGCTGTTGATGTATCTGGGCTTTTCTTATAAGATTTTGTTTTCCCATTATTATTATCTAACCATATTAGTCTGTAACTAACTCCTGTAGGAGAGTCACTAGTAACTTCATCTGTTCTTACTATATATGGACAGGTAACAAATCCACTATCTGCAAATCTCATATTGCCTTGGCTATGATTAAAATTAGCAGCATAATTATTCCAATTACTGCCATTTGGCGGTGTCATTCCAGATATTGATTTGTCGCATAAATCATTAAATTCATATAAAATAGCAGGATTCATATCTTCTACAAATTGTGCATGCCATTCTACAGAATACGTTATAATGCCATCTTTAATTTCACTAAATGCTTCTCTAGGCACTGATTTGGGGAAACAACCTGTAAATTTAGCATAGTATAAAATAGTAGACATATCATCTGCATCTACAATAAATTTATATATAGATATCTGATCATGTAATCTTTTATAATATCTCCAACCATTCATACTTTTTTTACCTGGAGGTCCTAGAATACCTATATCTTTGAGAGATTCATATTCATCCCAAATTCTAAATAAATGATAAACATCCAACCATCTATCATCATAGAACTCTAATGAGAAATCATACCCTTCATCAGATTTATAACTTCCTTTTCTATATTGAATAGATGTTCCATAAATATTAGTTGCAGTATCTGTAGTCTCTGCTGATTTAGATGGCATATCTAATGATCCTGCGACCATATTAGTTAGTAATGGAATAAATTCAAGTTTATAATTTGTATTTTTTGATTGTCTTGAATTTAAATTTCCTACTTTGTCTCCTTGTAAATATCCTATTACTCGTTTATAATAAGCGAGCATTTCTTTCCAAAACGGATCATCTTTTAAAGGATCTACAAGAACACCTTTACCATTCCCTTTTAATATACCTAATTTTGGTTTAGTGAAGAAAATATATTCTCTAGTACCATTAATTACATTAAACTGATTCTGATACTGATATCTGTTAAATGCTCCTAAATGTTTTAATTTATTTCCATAAGTTATCATATATCTTGATTTAAAATTTTCAATAGATGATTCGTTTTCTTCACCGCCTAATGCTTTCAAAGCGGCTTTAACAGCCTCAGATCTATCTTCATTTTCTATCTTTTTCTTTACTTTTTTGGATGCTGTTACACTGCTATCTGTATGCACTTTCCCTGCATAATTTTGAGAAATCTTAACACTATATGGATAAGTAGTTCCTTTTTCTCCTTCTTCATCTCTCGCTAATGCGACTCCATTATATGGAATATATCCGTTATACGATTTTTTCCCTAATTTTGTACAATGTAGCCATTTTCTTTTAGTTGTTTTTTTATAAGCAGGAATAACTGTAGTATATTGTACAGTAAGCATATAATCTACTTCGAATATTGTATTTTTGCTTACTTTTTTTGCTTTTGAACCTTCATAAATATATGGTTTACTCCAAGCATTTAAAGTTTCTGTTAATTTATAAGTACCAGCAACTGATGTATCTTTTTTTATTAATTTATAATATGCCAATATTTTCACTTCCTTTACTATACATTACAAATATGTTGGGCTTAGCCATTTTGACTAAGCCCAAATCCATATTCAAATATAAACTATCCTCTAACTAATTCTGAAAGATTTTTTAATAGTAATTGTAATTCTTGTTCTGATTCATTATCTGAATTTGAAGAACCTGAATTTCCTGTAGGTGTATTACTTACTGCATTTGCACCTATATTACTATTACCTCCCGAATATTTTCTTTCTCTATCAGCTCTAGTTGTAGCAGGTTTATGATTTACATTAGAACCTTTACCACTCGAGGATTTATTATTTTTTGCTATATCCATTATCCTATTAAGAATAGTGATAACTTCTTTGATATTAGCTGTATTATTGGTAATCTTAGCAAGCAATTCTATTGCTTTAGCAAGCATTGCTTCATTTCCATTAGAAGCTCCAGCAGAATATTGTGAGTAATTATTCTCATAATATACTTTAGAATTTCCTCCAGAAGCATTCTTAAATGATTCGGAATAACCTGATTTACCAATAGAATTTAATACTTGTCTAGTTGTAGTAGACATACTGGATGAAGTGCCATTATTAATAGCAGATCTTACAGTATTAGGATTAAATCCATTAGTATTTGTATTACCAGTATTATTTCCGTATCCATTTGTAAGTTTACCTACAATACCATTATCAATATAAGTTCCTGTTTTACGAATATATGAAGAAGTTCCAGATTCATTTACAGAATGCTTAGATCCATTTGCTTTAGTATTAAATATTTGATTAGTAATTGCTTTAGAATTACCAGCAGACATTCCACTAAATTTATAAATATGAGATCCAGATCCTGAATTGCATCTCCATACTGTAGTATAAGAACTGTGACCTGTGACAGTAGCATCAGCACTTCTCAGTGATTTAGTAGATCCACCATTATATACATAATGAGTTCCACCTTCATTTCTAGCAAAGATCTCAACATGACCATTTCTAGCAATGATATCACCTTCTACTAATCCATCCCATCCTGGCCAGCTCATCTTTGTGAATCCTTTAATAGATTTAGCGCTACAGAATCCTGAAGAACTAAGTACATTATTCATAGCACCAAAGAATCTAAGACATCCAGATACCAATCCAGAACAGTCTGTTCTTACAGATAAAGTCTTACCATCAACTGTAAGTTTTACACTTGATCCTTGACTATATTGTCTATTCTGCATAGCATCAGCCATAGCTTTCTTGGTAGCTTTAACTGTACTAATCCAAGATCCATTAGAACTTGCAGATGCTGATGAACTGCTACCAAATCCTAAAGCTTCTCCTAAACCAGAAACATCGATATTTACAGAGTCCTGCATTCCAAATGATTTACCTAATTTATTTGCAATATCAGAATTCATCTGCTCATACCAATTAGCCCCACCAGAATATTTGGTAAATTTATTATGATTATTTCCACCAGAATTTCTACTAGTAGTAGATACTGTAGGATTGTGGTGTTTGGATATATTATTTATTATTACATATTTATTATTTCTACCAGAATTTCCAGCGGAATATAATCCTGAACCTTTTGCTGATGCAGAATAATTTGATTGACTAGGAATTGAACCTCTTGAAGGCTTTGCCGTTGGTTTAACTGTAGTTGATGTATTGGCGATTTTTACTCCTCTTTTCTTTGCTTCCTCAACTTTTTTGGCCAACGTTTTGTAATCAAGTTGCGTTATTATTCCTGGATATCTTTTTTCTAATTTTACTAATTCTTCATATGTTTTTGTTTTAAGTTGCGATACAGTAGGCCGTCTATTTATTTTATCTGGTCTTGCATAAGTGGTTTTCTTTCCTGCAGCAAGTTCATAATATTGTTGCCATACCTGTCTTTCTCCCTCATTAGATGTGTCTGTTGGAGGGTTTAAAGCTATAAAGTTCTTCTCTGCAGCTGTAAGTGCACTTTCTTTCTTTTTCTTAAGTTTATTATATAACTTAAGTTGTTCATTTGAATCCTTATTATACTTTTTAGCTTTATTTTTTGCTTTTTTAAACACTTTGGCTGCAGAACTTGTATCTTGCTTTATGCATCTCCATACTACTGAATAGCCTTTATTTTTCTTATCTGGATCTTTAGTAGCATCTGGATTCGTAATAGAATTGGTAGATCCTGCATTATATACATAATGGGTTCCGCCTTCATTTCTAGCAAAGATCTCAACATGACCATCTCTAGCAATGATATCTCCTTCTATTAAATTATCCCAGCCTTTCCATTTTCTCTTTTCAAATCCAGAAAGAGTTTTCATAGATGTAAATTGTGAAGATGATATTTCTCCATCAAGTACACCAAATGCTCTACAACATGCAGAAACAAATCCAGAGCAATCTGTTCTTACTGTATATGGAATTCCATCAATTGTAATACTTACATGACCACCTTTATCATATTTAGAAGCAGCTTTTGCTAATGCTGATTTTACGGCTTTAATAACGCCAATCCATGTTCCATTTGTTTCACCTGTAGAGAAGTCTGCTGTGCTAGCAGAAACTGCATCAGCTGTAGTTGCTCCAGTGTTATCAGTAGCTTTATTCTCATCCTGCATACCGAATAATGCTTTCCCTAATTGCTCAAATCCATTATTCATCTGCTCATACCAACTTCCAGATGATTTGTTTGAACCTGAACTATTTGTACTTAAATTAACTAATGAACCACTATTTCCTGTACTAGGAACGCCTATTCTTTCTTCTGTATCTAATGATGCTTCATCATATGATACTTCTGTATTTACTGGAAGCTTTTTCATTATATCAGCAATACTATCTTCCCATGTATTACTTGTACAATATTGATGGTGAGGGTTTTTCTCCCAGTGTCTCATTAAATATACAGTAGTTTGACCATTATTATAATAATGATTCTTGATCCATACTGCACCATTAATGATTCCCTCTCTCATATTACCATTTCCATATGTTTCTGTACTTTTACTATTGACAGGGTTACTATCATATGCAGCAATGCCGAAATAGTTGTGCTTTTTAGCTAATGTTGATTTACATTCCCATCCTGCTTCTACTGCAGCATGTGCAAGAATATATCTAGGATCAAGTCCTGATTTTTCACCAGCTTCAATAAATATAGCAGCATTACCATTAAATGGCGAACTGGAATTGATTCTCTTAATAGCAGCATTTAATTCCTCTTCTGACACTTTACTCCAAGAACCAAGATTAGCATGTTTAAGACTCTTCTTTGCAGCGCCACCAGAATATCTATATACTTTGGATCCTATTCTGGATTTGGCCATATATCCAGCTCCTGATACAGCAACTCCTAATTGAGTTTTGTTAAGAATTTTATTCTTATCATACACTCTAGGTGCTCCTTGTTCAGGGTCATTAATCTGAATCTTATTGCCACTCATTCCAGTTGCTAATACATAATGATTTGAAGGTCCGTATGGAGAATTATTTTTGCTTGTATTAGAAGCATCATTACCCATAAGTACAACCTGTTGACCAGCATTCAAGCTGTTTTCAACATTTTGTTTTGTACTAGCTCCATCATAATATTGTGTATTAGCTCCAACTCTACTAAATACATCTTGGAAATAATCAGCTTGAGTTCCATTATTATCTTTGTAGCCATTAGCAATAGCAGCAGTAGCATTCATAAGACTAGAATCTCCTGCAGATTGCATATTATTAATAGCCATAGCAGCAACAGCTGGACCACATCCATACTCTGCTAATGATGTACCATCAGCAAATGTCTGATTGCCATAATCATATTGAGATACAAATCCATCAATATTAGAAGATCCAGCAGAGAATAGTCCAGAACCTGCACCAGATGTATTTGATTGTGGCATATTAGAAGATAAAGAATTCTTATATACGTCAGTCTTCTCAAATAATTCTTTTATATTATCAAACGCAAGTAAATTATCATCGCCTAATTCATCATTTTGATCTCCAAAACGTGCAAACTCTTTCTTTGTACTATCTGATTCGTATTGATCATATATAGATTTCCATTCACTATATGAATATGGAGAGAATGTTCCTTGCATTGCTCTAGCAAGTTTAATATAATTTTCTGGTGTTGCTATGGAGAAATCAATAGCCCCATCTTTTCTACTCCATTGATTATATCCACTAAACATATCTTTCAATACGCCATAATAATCTGCACCAGTATTTATATAACTTACTTCTTTACCATTATATGACGATTTGAATTTATTATTCCATGTTTGATTATTTCCTGGTAAAAATGCAACAAAATCTGACCATGATTGACCATCATTAAAATGCTTTATTGCTTCTTTAGCTCTCATATAAAATGCTGGAATTACATTATTTTGCATTGCATATTCTATATCGCTTACACTTTTATCTCCTTGATATGCGGAAATATAATTCCAGTTATATTCTGTATTTTCTCCATATTTTACAGGAGCAGTATTATCCTCTTTATCTTTTGGTATATATCCTGATTTGGTCACCCACGCATAATACTTTTTATAATCACTTAGTTTAGCAGACCCATCAAGCAATGCTTTTTGCAAATCTTTATCTGGATCTTTGATTATTCCATATTGTTTTTGTTTTAAATAATTAGTATATGCGTTAAATAATTCTGTTTTTGTATCGGTGGTAGTGCTTCCCTCTGAATTATTTGTATTGTCCTGACCATTTGCTTCTTCAACAGATTTTATATTATTTGTAGATTTCTCAAAGAATAACTTACCAAGATATGATGGATCATAATAATCAGAAAAATGATATGTGAAATAAGTATCAAATAATCGTTTCACATTATTATCTTTAGTCAGATCCTTCCACTTATCACTATCTTGATTAGCTTCTTCTAATATTTTAGAATATTCTTCGAAATCCATAAATTCATTAGAATCTGTTAATTTGGATGGTAATGGTAAGTCATTACTAAATGAGAGGCTATCATTTAATATTTCTTTTGCTATCATATTATTTAAATCAAAATTAGTTTTTGCTTCATCGATTTTCTTTTGATAGTCTCCTTTAATGACATTATCTTTATCAGTTGCTAGATCATTGTACATAGTGTACATAGATCTCCATTTATTTAATGAGTCAAAGTAGTTTGCAGCATTCCAATTTAAACCTTTAAATTCTTCGAGATCTTCTTCACTCATACCAAATTCTGATTGATCTGGATTAGATATTCCAGTTTGTGATATATCTCTTTTGAATACATTATCATAGTATTCCAAAAATGCTTTTCTACCCTCTTCATCGAATGCAGTATCTAATAAACTATAAAGTCTGATATTTGATCCATATTTTTCAGATATTTCTGTATCTCCAAATAATAGCTTTAATGATGTATTTTTATCTATCATTTCTTTTAAATCTTTACCATCAGCCATTTGAGTAAATCCTAAATATTTGACAGAATTCATAAAATTGGTTAATTTGTCTTTATTTTCAATTTCTCCTTCACTATTAATAGTTATATCTTTTATATTATTAAAATCTTTAGGATTTATTAACTTTATATCTGATAAGTCTAAATTTGCATCTTTACCTTCTTTTTTATAAAAGTATTTAGATCCATTTGAATAATCCTCTCCAAATATAGCATGCTTACTTAAATAATCATCAATAGATGAATTCATAGTAGTTCCAGCAGTTTTCATTAAATATCTAGCTTTTGCTAAACTATTTAATGTAGTTACATATCTATCTTCATCTTTATCTTGTTCATTATTAATGCCATGGTTTCCAATACCTACTTTCTTATTTGATGTATTCTCGATACTATCATATAAAACTTTTCTCATAGCATATGGATTATATACTTTGGTTCCATAATAATTTAAAAAGTTAGTACTATTATCAAGACCATAATTATATCGTAAATCATTAGAATTAGCTCCAAATAATCTATTAAGATAATCCATAGCTTTCGCCTTGCTATCATTTAATAAATTAGATGGGGTCTTATCTACTATATTTCCATTCTTTACGCGTTCATAAAGTTCCCCTTCTGCAAAGCTGCTTATTACTGGAGGTCTATCTTTTTTCAAATCATTTGCAAATCTTTTTATATTAGCAGATGATGTCATAAAGTCAAAGTCAGTTACTTCTTTTAATCCAAGATCAGTATTTTGTTTATTTAATCCTGCAATAAATGAACTTGTTACTTTACCATCAAATGCGTCTTGCAAAATATCTGCAGCTGCATCCCATGCTTCTATCTTTGTATCTATATCATACCCAGGATTTCCTAATTTCTCCCAGTGTTTTCTAAGATCATCTTTTGCTAATTGCTCTGGGTTATGGAATTTCATATTAATAGCAGCATCTTCTACCAAATTATTTTGGATATACTGCATCAAATACTCAATTACATCTTTTCTAGAACTGCAATTTTTTAATTTCTTTATTAATGAATGATTACAAATCATTACATAGTTAAAGAAATTATTGCTAAATGATCCACTTCCAGAACCAGAATTTTGATAAAATGCATCGATAAGAGAACTATAATCATCTTTGTTATTTTTTGATTTCTTACTATTAGGTATTGTAACTTTGGATATATCTTTTACTGTTCCATTTATCCTAAATAAATTAAGCTGATCTTCAAATAATCCGATAATATTAATATCACCAGAATCATCTGGACTTCCTTCTACCTTTTGTAAATGGTATGGAGTATCTGCATCTGTAAAATCATTTCTATTAAGTTCAGCAAATAATGGTTCTGTATATGTTTTTGCCTTTATTCTACTAAGTACTTCCCACTTACTCTTTGCATTTTCTAATACTTTTTTATCTGATATTTTTGTGGTATCTCCTAAATCGGCATTCCAGGTTCCACCAACTGCTTTCATATCTTCTGATGAAGTGGAAGGCCATTCTGTACTATATTTAGTAATAGTAGAAGGTAAGTAATTACTATTACCAACTGAATATAAGTAGTCATACTCAATAGTAATTATTTTATAAGCCTTTCTAAATTCATCAAATTGTGATAAAAATGTAAATAATGAAGATGATTCAAAATAAGCAACCGCTAATTTATTTGCTAAATTTTCATCACCTGAGTCTGTCTTTAATTTATTACGAAGAGACTTAAGTGCTGATAATCTTGCAGATAATGTTTTGAAATCATTATTAAGATCTTCAATATATACTCCAGAAGCATCTACTGCTGCAAGATTGTAATCTTTAGCTTCAAGATTATCGCTTCCTCCATTTTCATCAGTATTCAACCCGAATAGTGATTTTCCTAAATCTACAATACCAGAGAAGAAATTAGAGAACCAGTTCGAATCTTTATCATCAACTTTAGCAGTAGATATATTTTCTTCAAGTTTAGCTAAATCTGGAGCTGTAGCATTCATGTCTACAACTGGAGATCCTTGGATATAATAGTATGCAAAATTTATATCCTTAGATTTATTTGTCAGAAAATCGCTATAATCTGTATTAAGAATCATCATAATATGATCCATACTAGAATCTTTTGCTAATTTATTACGCTTTGTTGAAGATATACCTTGTGCTACGTTAGAATCAATAAAGTGAATTGCGGTAATAAACATTAAGGCTTTAATATCAGAAAATCTTTCTTTATATTTATTTATTACGCTTATAATAGAATTGGTAGCTTTATTAATCTGATTGTTTTTTCCTTCATCAGATGATATCATAGCAATCAATTTCTTCTGAGAGTATTTACCAGTAGTTGATTTGCTCAAAGGTTTCTTAGATTTTATTGATTTGAATAATGCTGCCCCAGATGTGGCTAACTTATTAGTCCACTTTTCTTTTTCTGCAGCATAGGTATCAAATAAAAGCTGTGCTCCATCATTTCCAGACCATAGGAAAATACCATAAGAGTTACTAGATTTTCCTACTTTGATTGCTGAGAAACTCATAGAGCCTTTCATCTGGCTAATAACTACAATCATTTCGTTAAGATAGTTATTAGATTGATTTATATCAATAGTAGTACTTCCATCACTATTATTCTTTAAATTACTAACAGTGACTCCTACTTTTTTACCTATATTTTGAGCAGTATTCTTTACTTTATTATATCCAGATTCTACCATGTTATCTAATGCATTTCCTTCAAGGTTCTGTCCATAAATAGCATTACTTACAGCATCATCTTCGACATAATCTTCATTATTTGCTGCTCCTGCAGAATACTTTTTATAGCTTCCGCTTCCAATAAATTTATCAGTAGTAATATTTACATTGGTTGTATTTTTACCTCTAATAATATTTGGTGTAATAGCTCCATTCTTGCTAAATACTTGATTAGTATTTCCTGCGGAATATCTTATTCCAGAACCACTTCCTGAATATGAACCAGTCATCTGATATGCAGTATTTAATACAGAATTGAAGTTATTATTATGAAAACTAATATTAGTAGTTGTTCCAGGAATATAATACGTTCCTCCGCTTCCTGATCCTGAATATTCATCGTATTTTCCATTATAGGATGAATATGAAGATTGATTTCCAGGTATAACGGCTAATTTAGTCTGATTAATGAGATCATTAAGTTTATAGCTTACTACTTTACTTTGTTCTGGATCTTGAACAAATACATCATTACCACTAGTTCCATTAGTAAGTACATAGTGGCCATTAGGTCCAAATGGAGATATAGATTTAGAATTATTAGATTCATTAGTTCCAAGAAGTACTACAGGCAATCCTTTAGAAATTGAATCTTTTATTTCTTTTCTATCATCTGAATAAAGAGCTCCTAATCCATACTTCTGATAAATATCACTAAAGTATTTAGCACTTACACCGCCATCTTTAATCTTATCTCCTTCTTCAATAGCTATATCAGCAGCTGTCTTAATATCAAGACCTGCGTTTTCTTTTACTTTATTAATAGCCATTGTTGCAACAGCAGGAGCGCATCCATCAGAACCAATAGTTTGATCAATTGTATCCTCACTACTATTAAACTTAATATCTTTATACTTAGGATCAAGCTGAGATATTAATTTATCTGTCAAAGTTTCCTTAGTTGACATAAAGTCTGTAGATTTAGCAATTCCTGAACCTGATCCTCCTTGGAATATTGCTAAATTATTATATTTTTTCTTTTCTACCTTTTTGCCTTGAACAAAATTAGATAGCGCATTTTGATGCATACTATCAATAGTTTTTGCCAAAGCAAATTCTCCTTTAGTTCCTAATTTTCTTTCATTTGCTTTATATTTTGCATCATCTTTATGCTTATTATATTCTTCAATATCAAAATTAGTATTATTATATGAATTAAAAGTTGCTATTTCTTTAGCAGATTCTTTCTGAAGAGCTTCCAATTTTGAATAATCAAATCCAAATATAGGAGCTACATATTTTAATAAAATATTTATTACTAATTCCATTGGAATTAATCCAAGTGCGAAGAATCCTATTAAAGCATTTCCTAATCCACATAAGAAACGAACTAACCATTCACTAAATGCACTTGGTAAATATTCATCAAAATATTTTTCTGTAAGTCCCATATATTCATCAGCATTGTTAAAGCCTTCTATAAAATCTGGTATTGCTAATGCTATATTAACAAGTATTCCTACACCTGTTGATGCTGTAGCAGCTTTAAGTCCAGCGTTAGCTGCATTTTTTAGTGCATGTTCTGTAACTTCTTCTGCGGCTTGCTTAATGCCCTTTTCTACCATTTCCTCAGAAACTTCTTTCCCTGACATTTTAATGAGTTTTTTTAATATTCCTTTAACTTGACTATTACCCATTATCTTGCCAACTGCGGTATCTACATTATTTTTAACCACTTTTTCTGAAGATTCTTGTAAAACTTCTTTGGTAACTTTATCTGTTTGAGATACTAATTTATTAAGCAGCTTTTTTGATTTTGCATCAGTAAACTCGCTTCCAGTAACATTTTTTAATGATTTTATTGTATTTTCAGCAAGATCTCTGCTTAAATTAGTTTTTTGTGCAAGCTCATTGATAGTTCCATATTTTATCCTATTTTGCAGTTTCCCCGCAACATTAAATTTGCTATTGCTTAATTTATCAAGATATCCACTACCCAATACTTTTCTATCTTTACCAAAAATATGAACAAATTTTTCTTCATTAGCATAATTACTAAGTGCATTTAAAGGTCTAGCAGTAATATTATTGATAGTGTTTCCTGTCTTTGCTAAAGATCCAGTTATGAGACCTTTTCCTTTAAATTTTTTCCCTGCTAATTTTTTAACTAAATAACCATTTGCATTTCTTGAAGACGTCGTTCTTAAAGCATTCAATGGACTAGTTATTCTTAATGTGGCTCCAACTAAATGTCCACCAACAGTATCTTCAAAATCAGGATCACTTTCGGCAACTTCTGTTACATTTTCTGCCAATAATCCATTTTCATCAAGATATGCAGCACCATTAGAATATTGATATGCATCTATTCCAGCTTCTTTAACACTTCTAGAAAGCTCACTATTATACATTTCTATCAAATTACTATTTTTTGCAAATGCTGCCTCTGAAGGCTTATTAGTAATTTCGTTATTTTCTGGATCATAGAAAGTATTTGCAAGTAATAAACCATTACTATCATATACAAGACATGTATTAGTATCTACATAACCACCACTCAATCTTCCTCCTACTTGAGTAGTCGCATTTTCTACAGATGTATCATATGCTTGTATTCCACCATAACTAGCATTATGAACAACAGCTCCAATATCTCCTGTAATAGATGAGAAAAGATTTTTTGCTTTATCGCCAGCATTATATAGCGCTTGAGATACTGCGTTATCATTTCTATCCATACTTCCTTTGGTTGCCCAATGATTTGCAATTTGAGATCTGGTTTTCTTGCTAGTTGTAGCTAAATCTTGAACCCCTGAATTATATGGTTGAATATTAAGGTTTCCTCTGTTTACTGTTTCCCCAGCTTTAACAGTAACCTGTGTTGCTGAATTCTTAACAGAAGTTTTCTGGCTATCTGTGCTTTCTTTTACTGCTTTATTTACCTTTTCTTGTGTAGTTTTTGCTTCTTCATATTGTTTATCATATTCATCATACACAGCACTATTTATAGAGGAAGTGTTATTACTTCCTGAAGAAGCTACGCTGTAAGAATAAGATTCAGCATCTGAGCCGCTTATATTAGATCCAACATCATATACATTACCGGAGTACTCCATTCCATTATCCCCAGCAGATGTAGATGTGTTGTTCATACCTATATTTTCTTCAGCTTCAAATTGTCCTAATTCATCATCACTAGGATATGACCCTGTCATATTATAGTAATTTTCTAAGCTATTTCTTCTACTATCATCTGAAGATACTTTAGTACTGCCATTTGTGCCTAAAGTTTGTTGAGGAGTTTCATGAAATAATGCTTGATATATACTAGAAGCTTTATTGAAGTTTTTCATAGAGGTTTCTGCAGATGTTCCTCCAAAAGCCCCAGCATTTCCAGATGCTGTTTTCATCGAAGCTGATGAAGCTAAATTTAGAATATCTTCAGCAGATCCGTTATTCTTTCCTAGAATCATAGCAGTTAAATCTTGTTTCATAAACTGCCATACACCTTGGATAGCTCCTTTAATGATATGAGGCATCAATTTCATTGCGGTATATGATAATCCACTTACTGCATTACCAACTTTTTCTCCTAACCAATCAATTCCTCCTTTATAAAATGGAATGATTTTCTGAGTCCAGATATTAGGCAAATCATTTGTAATAAACATTCTTACTTTTGTAGAAAGGTTATCAATAGCAGTTGGAATCTTTTGTATAGTATTATCTATACCTGCAGCTGCTCTAGCAAGTGAAGGTTTAATTGGTTCTATAAGCTTATAAATTTTTGGATATATTTTTTCATCCCAAATTTCTTGTAAACCTGGTTTGATTCTGTTTTTCCAAGCTCTTTCAATAATAGGCATGAATCCTGCAACTGTAAGGGCTCCTAATACTCCAGCTCCTACTTTAAGTAATTTCTTCAATAAAGTATCTTTTTCTTCATCAATTTTAAATATTCTATTGAATCCATTCTTAATCCCATTACCTATATCAGCAAATTTGCCAAGTAATTTATTCTTAAATCCTTTTTCTTCATCATCTTCATAGACATTATTATCAGAATCGTTTCTATCAACTGTCCAATGTCCTTGAGAATCCTTGATCCATTTAATAGGATTACCTTTACTATTAGCAACGTACATTGTATCCTCGTCAGCTTCTTCGGATCCTGATCCATCTAGTTTCTGACGGTTTCCAAACACTTTTCTAAATAATTCATTACTATTAGCAAATAAAGCTTGATTTGATCCTTTATTATTTTTTCTATTAGCTTTGAGCTGATTATATATATTTTCTGCATTTCGTGCTTCTTCCTCAGTATACTCACCATTTTTATTTTTCATAATTTTATGAATAGCTTTCATCTGATTAGAATAAGCATTTTTATACATCTTTTCATCAGCTCTAAAATCTCTGGCTTTATTAATAGAGCTTTGATATTCTTCGGACTTATTTAAATGGAACAAATTCTGTCCTAAATATCTGCGGGCTCTTCCATATCCTCTTCCAGCCCATCCTAAGCCTCTTTTAAATTTTCCACTTTCAATTTCTCTATATTCTCCTCTAACATGAATCAAATTTCCATCATCATCATATTCATTTTGAGTATATCTATCGTCTGCCCATCTATCTCCAGCATTCGCTGCATTTCTTGGGAAATGTCTTATTGCATCATAAACTGTTCTTGCTTTAGTTCTTCTGCCAGCTTGAAGTCTGCCAAATGCATTTCTTATTCCTCCTTCTCCGCCAGCATCTCCTAAGTTTGAACCATGATATCTTCTTTGAAGATCATCCCAATATTCCTCACCATTTTTATCAGGATCTACTTCTCCGTTGCTATTTAATACTTGACCTTTAGAATTAATTATTTCTGCAGAATCTTCAATTTTTCTACCTTTTTTATCTACTTTATAACGTTTATAAACAGGCTGACCATTACTATCAATATCAGCTTCATATTTATATCTTCCAAATACTCCAGAATTTCCTGAATCAAAGAATATTCCTCGTCTCTTTGCAGCTTCTTTCATATTATCATGAAGCTTATTATTGAATAATTCTTTCTTGTGTTCTGGATCTCTTAATGCTTTTACTTCATCGATAAGATCTCTAAATAAACCAGTTATTTCATTATGACGAGTTTGCATTTCGTCATTAAGTTTATCAAGACCCATTTTCTTTTTATTATCAATTTCGTCATCAAGAAGGCCAGCATATTTTTTAATAGTATCCTGATTAAGATCTTTTAAGCCGTTAGCTCTAAATCTCTTGAAATATTTATCTTTAGTTGCTTGCTCATTATTAAGCATATCATTTGCTGATTCAAGTTTTGTATATTCATTAGTAAGGAGATTGGTTAGCCTTTGTTCTGTTTTAGAATCAAGTCCTAATCTTCTTACTTTTCTCATAGCACCTTTAAAATCATTATCTGATAAGTGTCCTAAAATATCTTTAGAATCAGAAATTCCGATATTAAAATTCTTATTGATAGCTTTATTAATATTATGAATGGAGTCTTTCTTCATCTTCTTTACTTGTTTATCTGGATCTTGTAAGAAGCTGAGAGCATCTCTCATTTCTACTAATTCATCATAAGATGTGGTTCTATCAGCAAGTAATTCATCAAACTTTTTATATTTATCTTTCTTAATCTTTTTATATACATAGGATTTTTTCTTTCCTGCATCTATATAATTGCCATGGTCATCCTTCATTAGATCACCTTTGCGGTGAACTAATTTACCATCTTTATCATATACATTTTCTTCATACTTCTTATAGACTTTATGATCTTTTAACTCTTGTCTATATTCATTTCTCTGAAGAGCAGTCATATAATCTGCATCACCATTGGCGATATGTTTTCTTCTAAATCTATCACCAAGTTTTTCAATAATCTGTAGTGGTGATGTAATCATATCCATTGTAGGCATAAATAAGTTATTACCAATAAATTTAGCGGCGCCTTTTATCTTTTCTAATCCTTTTTCTTTGAATATTCTGGATAAAGGAACTCCTAATTTCTCTTCGAGAATACCATCTACTTTATCAGTAATATGCTTAGAAAATCCTTTAAATAATTTTTCTCCTTGCTTTACTAAAGGATCAAATGCTCTTCCAATAGGTTCAATTACTCTATCTTCAATATATCCAAATACTCCACCTTTACGCTCACCAGTTTCTTCATCAAGTTTTCCAAAGATGAAATCTTTAGCAGCATCTAATTTAGATGCAAATCCAATTGTAGAACCAAGTAAAATATTACCCATTAATCCAAATGGGCCAGTAAATGCTCCAATAGCACCACCAATAACCATTCTAGGTAAAGCATTCTTTAATTGAGTTCTAAGTTTACTATTAATAAGTCCTCCCTGTGTACGATTTCCTTCATCATCCATCTCACCAAAGAGAGCACTCATTATTTTATCATTATTTTTTGCAAATCCAATTGCAGAACCAAGAATAATACCGGATACCGGGCCTCCTGGAACAAATGGTAGAATATGTGTAATAGCTCCAACAGTTGCTCCTTTAGCCATATCTGGTACGTATCTAGTAATAAATTTGGTTATACTTTCATTAAGTACATTACCGTGTCTATTACCATCTTCATCCTGTTTACCGAATAACCAATCTTTTACTTTATTGGATCTGGTTATTAAGTCTATTCCAGCACCTACTGCAAATCCTAACAAAGGACCGCCAATAGCGCCTGTAACTAATGATATTCCAGAACCTATGAGGCCTCCTCCAACCATAGAAGGAATATACTCTTTATAGTTTCCAGCAACATCATCAACCATTTCATCCCATAATTCTGCCTGATTTTCTTTTCCTGCAGCATCTTCCATTTCATCAGCTATTTTTCTATATGCTGTATCAATTCTGGAAGAGTTCTTTGCAAATCTTCTTAATAAATCCTTTCCAGTGAGTTTTCCTTTTTTAGCAATATATTTTCCTTCTCTTCTTACTCTTTCATGGAGAGGAAGTTTACCTTTCTTATAATGAGCATCATAAAATGCTGCATTCAAATCATCAGGATCGACGGGAACCTCTCCATCATCTTCCATAGATAGCCCCGCTTCATCTTTCTCTTTATATATTCTATCTCCCAATCTACTAAATGCTTCTCTAATAGTTTGAGATCTAGATTTTTCTTCTGTAGCATTTGTAGTACCTTCTACAAATCCATTGATATTTTTATGAGATTTAATACTATTTAAGAAATCAACAAAGTTATGCTTTGCTTGCTCTTCATCCATTTTTCTTTGGTATCTGGATTTACCGCCTTTATAGAATGGATTATACTCTGCAGGAATAATCATTTCACCTTCAGATACAGCAGCTATACCTGTTTTCTCAACATATCCGGTACCTTTGTAATGCTGTCTAATATCATTATAATTTTTTACATTGACATCCTTTGCCCATTCTGCTATATTTTTATCTCTTTTAGACATTTGGTCAATAAGATCTGCATATCCATGATCTGCAAGATATTGAGCCGATGCTCCATTGGCCATAGCTTCTCTTATATATTGTCTGGACGCTCTTCTATCCTTAGCCCAAGCTCTACCTGTTTTTATAAGAATATCTTTTTCTTTATCAGTACTTGGTGTTAAACGAGCAAAATCTTTGAAATGTTTTATATTTTTGATTTCTCTTATTCTGGAAATGTCTTTAGTAATATCTCCATCATAATTTCCATTATCATCCATATAACTATCATTCAAGCCTTTTTGGATCTGCATTATATTATCATATCCAGCTTTTGATCTTTTAGCAAATTCTAATTTCTTTACTCTTTCTCTTTTATATTTCTCATCTTGTATCCACCGTTTACGGTATTCTTCCATCGTCATTCCTTCAGGAATTTCTAATCCATCTTTTAACTCTCCTTTAAGCCCACCCTTAATAGGAGCAAATTTTTCTTTGAATGCGTTCTTGACAAATTCAACTTTATTTCCAAACATGCGTTTTAGAATTCCGTCTTCTTCATCATCACCATTCCATAATTCTTTTAATTTATCAAAAAATCCTCCAAATCCATCTTCTCCAAATAATTTTTCTTTAAGAGGATCCATTATCTTATCTCTAAAGAAACTACTTACGTCATCGAATGTTCTATTCATTCGTGATACTAATGCTCCCATGAAAGAATTCTCTTCTATTTTATCTTCTTTTTCATTTCCATAAATAACTTGGAATAATCTTTTATCAACTTTATGAATTAAGTTTCCAATAAATTTAGCAGGAGCTTGGGATAATTCTCCGATACCTAATATAATATCAGTAAACTGTCTGTGTCCTTCTTCTGCTGAAGTTACTGTGGAACTTAAGCCATCTATATCTGTAGGAGATCCTCCTCTTCGTCTTTTATCAGCTTTTCTTTGCTGCTCAAGATTTCTTCTTTCTTGATTATTTCTAAGAGTCTGCTCAAATTCAGCAACTTTCATTCTATCTGTTCTATCATTATATGCATTATTAATAGCAAAATTTGGATTTTTTGATATATTATAATTTTTTCCTGTAGCATCATATTTGTATCTATTATCATTATAATCCCAATCATAATGATTATAATAACCATTACCCAAATTTACCATCCTATTATCTGCAGCATCTGGACCATATTCTTTGAGTCTTTTGTATCCCTTTGTAGTAGGTACATAATCTTTAGCTAATTCTCTATCTAAATTTTTTTCAAATGCTTCTTGGTCTCTTTTTTGTTTTTCTTGCTTGGCTTTTGTTTCTCTTTCTTTTATATCATTTAAAGAATTTCTTCTATCAGTTAATTCATATTTAAAATCATTCAAGGGTTGAATTGGGGATGGTATCTTATTTACATGAGCATCAAATCCTCCATTTCCTGCACCATAATTAGGACCTGATCCTGTTCCTAATTTATCAAAATTTTGACCCATATATGAAATAACTCTATCGATATTTTGTAAATAGAAAAATACATTATTCCCATGCTCATCTTTTGTATTAAATATATTATTTGCAATAATAGGACTACTAATATTTTCTCTAGAATCTACATTCTTTTTATTTCCTTTTTCACCATCTTTTTCTTTTTTAACAAACTCCCCTATGCCGTATTCGTTAAAAATAGTTCTCATTTCACTAGAGATACTTTCAACTTCAGAAGTCATAAATTGATTTTCTGCATCTTTTTGAGATAAAACTTTATCACCAAATCCTTTTAATGCTTTTTTTCCTTTTTCGGATCTCTTCATCGCATTAGTTAATGCAATTAAATAGTCCATAACTTCTGAATCTATATTTCCATATTTTTCTCTAGTTTTAAAATCATTTTTCATATTTACTGGAAGGTGTATATTATTTTCATATGCTGATTTAAGCATAGTGTCAATACCTTCTTTAATTTGATCATTAAATTCTTTATCAAATTTTATTCCTGGTTGTTCAAGTAAGTCAAGTAATGCTTCTTTAGCATCCGCTGTAGCAGATTTTTGGAATCCTTCTTTTCTATCATCATATGATTTTTTAATAGCTGCTCCAGTTGTCCATTTACCATTTTTATAATCAAATATTCTCTCTTCAGTTCCTGATGTTGCAGAAAGAATCTTTGATAATAATTGAGGTATTACTTGGGTCAATGCCATTTTTGATTCTCCGTCCCAAGGCATTGCTCCTTTATTATATTTAGCAGTATCCATTTTTGTTTTTGCCCTTGTATCAATTCCAAGAACTCCTTTAAGAAACTGCCAAACTGGATCCTCTGAATCTTCTCCGCCTAAAGTATTTAATTTAAGCATTGCATTTCCAAAGAAACCGGATATAGTTTCATTAAGAGATTGCATTGACTGATCTAAAATAGATGGTATTATAACTCTTGCAACTTTATCTGTTACGAATTTTAGTGGAGAAGATACAAGATTAAGAAGCATATTTGAATCTTCTCCAAATACATTAAGCATATCAAACATACCACTAGATTTATTTGCAACATTTTGTTTTATTCTATTAAAATATTGCTTAAGATCAGCAGTACCTTCTGCTCCAACAATATCTCCATAGGATACATTTTCAGAAGAAGATTTGGATTCTGAAGATGCATATAATTTTGCTTGAGCATCCGACATAGTTTTTAGATAGCCTTCAATATTCTTTAATCTAGTTGAGGTGTCACTAAAAAACTTTTCAGAATTTTGTACGTGCGTTTTCATTACTTCATCATTAAAAGTAATTAATGATGAGATATTTGAGTTCATAGCAGACATTCCCATATGAACTTTGTTAAACATCATCTCTGAATGTTTGTTAATGAGATTGGTATTTTCTCTTGATGCACCAACCATATATTCAGCACTACGAGCTGTTGCCATTGCAACACCTTGTGTTACTTTACTACCAGTATTATCCATCTGGTCAGCGAGAAACATATCATCATTTCCAATATCTGCTAAAGGATCAAAATCGCTATCTGATGAATCATCATCCCAATCACCACCAAAATCTGATTCTAAATTATCAAATGGATCGTCATCATCCCATCCACTTAATAAAGACCCAGCAGATCTTACTTGTAATTGATCAATACGTTCTCTATTATAAAATTTACCAGATTTTATATCTTCAAATAAAGCCTTTTTACCTTCAATAGCGGCTTCTCCAACCTGTGTATTTCTAATCCACTTTCCTATCTTCACCTGTGTGGATTTGAAATCAGTCACAGATTGATATAATACTTTTCCTAATTCAGCATTTTGTTCTGCTAATTCTGCAATTGCAGGATTGTTTGCTTTAATCTGGTCAACTCCAGAATATACAACTGACTTTCCTAAATTTGCAATATATTGCATTGCATTAGCCATGAAGAATCTCTCCTTTCTTCATTAAATATTACACTTATGTTGGCCTTATTAGGTTGGATAGGGCATTTAACACAATAAATTACTAAATTTTATAGACATATATCTATGCATTATAAATTATAGATAATTGGAATTATTTTGTAATTTATAATGCATAAAAGTTGGGTATGGAAAATAATTTTCCATACCCAAATCTTTATTTTCTATTTTTGAGATTCTTCCCATTCTTTTTTCATAATATAGATGACTCCATCTTCATCCGTTGAAAGTACTGGATAATTTTTGTATTCAAGAGTTTCTCTATCATAATCCTGAATAGAAATTACATCAATTTTTCCCCATCCACCTTTTACTTTGAGAAGCTTTTCAATAGCTTCTTTGTAAGTTGTACACATCATAAATGTAATATTTTCTTTGGCGGATGTTTTCTTTTTCCAGATGATATTTACACCTATTGTTTTTATAGATCCATTCTCTCCAATAATTGGTTCAAATTGTGGAAGGATAGCTTTTTCCTCCACAGTTGTTTCTTGCATTTCTGCCATTATTAATTACCTCCTTTTAATGCATTAATTTCTTCTTGCATATTATTAAGTTGTTGTTTTAAATCTATAATCGAACTTGATAAATCTTCGATTAGTTTAGAAGATTTATCTTTATAATCGATATAATCTTTTCTTGTTTGTTGTAATACCATTAAACTCATGCATATAAGTTCATTATAATCCACAGCATAGTCATATGCCACTTCTGCATTTGTTCTTTCTATATCATATAAAAAATTGGTAGTTTTATATTCTGCATCTGGAAGTAAGTATAATTTATATTCACCGATATAGTCAATATCAACCATAATAGATTCATAATCAAATATATCAAATGGAGTAACTAATTTAATTGCATGCTTACCATACATAACATCTGACTCCATTGTGAATGATGTGTTCCCATCAAATGTAATTCTAGTCAATGGTGTTTTAAGTGATTCTTCGTTTTCATCATAATACGCAATATCACCAATCGTTTCAAATTCAAGTTCTGTATAATTTCCATCTTTATCAATTAAATTTATAGAATTAACTGTTAAAGGTGGGTGATAGTTATCAGCTTGAACTTTTGAATTGTCTTCTAGCATTATATATGATATAATATTTCTATCTCTATACCCATTACCTAGAGTGAATTTACTTAGTGGTTCTTCTATTACTTCATTTAATATTTCATATTCTAAATCGTGTTTATATTTCCAAACATTTTCAGAATAGCTGTAAGTAATATTTTTTTCCTCATCATAATATGGTTGTTGCCATCCACCACATATATATCTATCAGTGGTATTATTTAAGAAGAATTCTGCTTTAATAATACCATTATCAGAATTATTTAACCCATAATCCTTAAAAATTTTTTCTATATCTTGAGCGATTATTCCATAATGAAATCTACTAGATGGTTTATCCGCTAATCCTCTATTGTTATTATATTTCCATCTATATTTAATCCAATTAATAGCATCAAATATATTTGAATATTGTTTCAAATTTTCTACTAAAGGTGTAATATCTTTTTTCTCTTTTTTATCTGATCCAGTAGACCAAGAACTAGCATATGATGTTCCAAATTTATATGTTTGAGACCCAAGATAGACACCGTAACTTGTAAGTTTTATTGTTCCGTTTAAGCTTATGCAAGGAAGAATTCCAGAAGCACAACTTTTAAAAGAAAGCCCACTTCCACCTGGAGCGTCTCCTGTTTTTCCTGTTGCTATCTCCTCTTGTGGTGCTACTATATTTAAAGTATAGTTGTTTTCTTGATATATACGACCATAATTGTAAGGAGAACCATATGAAAATCTTATGCCATTGATAGATGATATTACACTACTGCTATTAAACGTTCCTTGTGGACCTGTTGGTCCTGTATAACCTCGTGGTCCTTGCGGTCCTTGTGGTCCTACACCGCCTCCTGGTCCTTGTGGCCCTGTTGGACCTGTAGCACCTCCTGGTCCTGTTGGTCCCTGCGGTCCTTGTGGCCCTGTTGGACCTAATAAACCTTGTGGCCCTGTTGGACCTTTTGGCCCTGTAGCTCCTGTTGGACCTAATAAACCTTGTGGTCCTGTTGGACCTAATAAACCTTGTGGTCCTGTTGGACCTTTTGGTCCTGTAGCTCCTGTTGGGCCCTTAGGTATACAAAAATTAATTATTGTTTTACCATCACTAGATTTCGTAATACTTACACTTGCATTTTGATCACTATCAACTGTAGTTACAGTTCCAGCTGATATACTTTTTACAAAATCATCTTCTGATTTAAATGCTATTGTTCCTACAGCTTTAAGTGGTATGTGATAAACTTCAAGATTATTAAATTTTGAAGTTCCATCTCCTATAAAAATACATAAATTTTCATTATCTATATAGAGTCCAGGTTCATTTTTATATAATACTGGATTTGCGGTTTGCCAATTTCCTTTTGTATCAAATCTAATTTTGGCCCTGGCTTTAAGTTCTTTAAAAGATGACATATAATTAGTCTCCTTTCTTTTTTATATTTCTTATATTAATGTTTTACAAGTATACTGAGTCAGTAAAATGCAGATATAGATTACTACCTATATCTGCATTATATTTACAATAATGATTTTATTTCATTTATAATAATTGATATTGCTTTATTATCATCTGTAATATCATTAAATTTTTCTTCATAATATAATAAATTATTTCTTAACCTTGAATCATCTTTGTTTAGCATAACAGCAACAACACCATTTTCATATGCTTTATCATATTTATTTAAATAATAATATGATATTGCAAGTAAATCGTATGGTTGTTCTGCCCACGAATCATTTCTTTCTAACCAAGTATAATGACGATATGTTCTACTTAATGCTTGATTCACAAGCAAAATAGCTGATTCATACTCTTCCAGGAATATATATGCTTCTGCTGCATTTAAATATGGTTCTCTATAAGTAGGCTCAATTTCTATTGCTTTATTATAAGAATTAATAGCATCAATATTTTTTCCTAATTTTCTGTAATTATCTCCTAAAAATAAATAACAGCTTGCCTGCTCTATACCACTATATTTATCTGAATAATTATTCATAATATAATTAAGAACTTCTATAGATTTTTCATATTTATCTCTATAATAATATTCGTGCGCAAGATAAATTAATCCATACCAATCCTCTTTATATTCCTTTGCTCGAAGTTCTAATAATCCAAGATATGATCCTCTTGATTTTTCCTGATCTGGATAATGATGTAAATATATTTTATCAAAAACATTAAGCACATTTTCATCTGGAATAATATTGTTTTCTTCATCTTCTAATACCAGCATTTCATGAACTGGGTATTTCCATTTCCATCCTTTTGAATGTATTTTATCATAATAAAATACACGTGCTGGAGAACCATCTTCTTTATGAGACCATGCATATTTATACCATGCTTTTTTATGTTTCTTCTCATCCCATTCACTTCTTAAGACATCTGCCCATCCTGGCTCCAATATTTCATCTAAATCTGTACATACAAAAATTGTTGTATCTTCTGGAATGAGTTTCATAGATTCGTTTCTTGCAACATCAAATCTCCAAGGATTAATTTCCTTCTGTTCTACTTTTGTAACTCTAGAATCATTTTTTAACAAATTATATGTATTATCTGTAGATCCTGTATCTAATACTACTATATAATCAGCTTCAGACATAGATTCTAGCCACTTATCAACAAATTTTTCTTCATTTTTACAAATTGCATACACACAAATTTTGTTCATAAATTTCACGCCCCTTTTATTAAATTGTTTCCACGCAAATAAAATACAATAGGCATAGTACTATATTAGTACTATGCCTAAATATTATTTACCAACCACTTGCATTGCCGCAATCAATAATAAGAATATTATTTTCTTCTTGAGAGAGTTTTGAAATATCTAAAGAATTTACTTCCATAGTCTTATCACTATTAATTTTAACTTTATTTGTTCCTAAAGAAGATTTAACCTCTCCTGGAGCATCCTTCCATTCACCATTTCCAGACCCTGTAGATGTAAGAATCTGTCCAGCTGTTCCTCCTGCTGGTAAGTGTTTATATCCTGCATCAGTAGGATGTACATATTTATTAGCTTCCTCTTCGATGCCTTCAAGTTTCTTATAATGAGATGCACTCATTGCACCTGCAGATGTATCAGAAGCTGGCTCAATTCCTAATCCATTAGCGTCTACAACAAGACCATTTGTTTTTGTTGCATTAAGTTTAATAGAAATACTATTATTTGATGCTACAGTAATACCGTTTCCGCTTGTATAAACATCAACAAGCTCCTGTACTTTAAGATAAATATGAGACTCATTGCCACTTGCATCAACAGTATTTACTACAAAGTCAATATACTTATCCCCAACTTTATATCCAGCCACTGGTGTATCTACAATAGAGCATGTTTTTACGGATGCCGATTTTACCAAATAATCTTTTGGAATATTAATTGTTGCAGAATCGGATACTTCTTTTCCATTAAGATAAAGTTTATAAGATGAAAAATATTCAGTTTCTGGAGTTTCGAGTTTCTTAATTTTAAGAGAACTCATTTTATCATTTCCTGCAGAAATTCTATTAATAATTTCCGCAAATGCTTCCTGAGCATTAGATACTGTATTACCATCTCCAAAAATTGAATTGTCAAGTTCCAAATCTGATGCATTGGCCGATGTAGCAATAGGTTTAAGATCAGGTTTATTCTTAATAAAATCTACAGCAGCAGTATTAACTTGAGCCCAATCAGGCTGAGTTTCTGCTTTCTCCTTAATATCAGGAATCTGATCTACTAAGGCTTTATCTTCTGGAGAATATCTGAGCCAGAATGGGAGCAATTTATATCTTTGTAAACCTGCTTCAGTTCCATCTGTAGAATATCCTACTTTGAATTTAAAATCGCCATTATCATTCACAATAGCAATTTCTCCTTGCAATAAAATAGGATTGGCAGTTTCATAATTGGTAACAGAATCGTATTTAGATTTAATACGGGTTCTTAATGTATAATTATTGGCCATATTATTAATTCCTCCTTATATGTAATATTAATTTATATTAATGTTTGAATATACACTCGCATGGGGAGGAAATGGAGATAGGATACATATCCTATCTCCATAATATTATTTTTTCTTTCTTTTTCTTCTCTTCTTCTTTGTGCATCTATGCTTTTGAGGTATTAATTTAAATCCTTTGGTTGCTAAAGCATTGACCACACGATCAGATTTAATTATTTTGTTGTTACCCATACTGGACAAGGAGCAATGGCTCTTGCGGATTTATGAGCAGGTACCTGCTTTTCAGCATTCTCATAAATTCCATTACCATTTTCATCTACTCCAACTTTCTTTGGATATCTGCTTACTGTAGCTTCAACATCTTTTCCAATCAAAGAAATGTTGGACTGCTCTCTTCCTCCCATTGAAATTTTTCTTCCTGTATCAAGGTATGTATTGATAAACTCTTTACCAATATTTACCATAGATGTAGCTTCTGCTTTTGAAAACTCATGGTCCTCTGCTAAAACAGATGCTTCATCTTTTGAGATTTTTGTAGTACTTGTGATCACACTTGTAATCATATTTCTTGCATCAGCTGATGGGCTATATGTTTCTCCTGTTTTCCCATCTTTTCCATAAACATCAACTGCATAACCTTTATCATTAAGCATAGCCTGCATGACTTTTACTTCGTCCTTCAAACTACTACTTTTCTGTGAAAGATTATCTTTGATATCCTTTACAATAGCTCTTACTTCCATTTTTTAAATCCTCCTTAATAAATTAATTTGTATATTTTAAACTTATAAATCTTTTTATAAGCTATTTACAAATTTGTTCTGGTTGTAATAATTAATTATTTCGTGAATACTACTAAAGGGATAGGTTTAGCTTCTTTCCCTTTAGATTCTATTAAATCATTAATTTGTTTTGGTGTTGCGCACGATAAAATTTCTAAGAAAGTATCTTTCTTATTTTTCTTTATATCTTTCATATTAACACTCCTTAATTCTCTTTATTACATATGTTGAGGAGATATTAGTTTATTATTCTGGCATATATTTAGTTGTAAAACATATGATTAAGAAAATCTATAAGGAGGAAATAATATGATCTATATAGATGAGGTTAAAAATCTAAGATTATATAGTAAAGAATTTTTATTACCGAGAAATGGTAAAGATAAGAAGAAAAATAATGCAGTATTTCTATTAACTCCTAATTTTGAATCTTCTAAATGGGTGATTAATCATAAACTTATCGTAAATAAATACTATAATTCTTACTTTCTTGATAAGGATGTAAGTTTATATATAAATGAGGGAAACTTATTTAGAGTTCCAGAAGATGGTGTTTATGTACATGAGACTGATTCAAATATCAATGAGGGGTTCTATGGGAATAAAAAGAAAGAGATTATTTTTAATGGATATTCTTCTGATGTCTCTGATACTAGAAAAGTTATTTCTATTTCTAAATTAGAATATTTGAATAGTAAATTGAATGCAAAAATAAATTGGCCTATATCTGTTACTGTATATAGAAGTGGTATTCCAAATAATGTACACACTGATTCGAAGAGTATTCATTTAATGTCTTATAATTCTTTTAGTGAAGATTATGAATTATATTGTATAGAAGAAATGTATAAATGTCTTATACATTGTATAAATAATGATATAAATGAATATCTTTGTGATTATATCGCAATGGTGCTATCTGGTGGGTATGACAAATATAAAGATGAGATAATAGAAGATGGTTTAACAAAATATATTCAGCCTTGCGAATCAATAAAAAGTATTATCGGCGAGAGTAATGGTTATCATAAATTATACACTATTATAGAAAAGAATGATATGAAAAAAGTATTTAAAGGAATGCTTAAAAATTCTGGGGAGATGATTTCAAATATTTTTAAAGAAGATGCTACGGATGTAAAATCTTTAGTACGAAAAATTAAAATGAAATCAAGAAAAGGAAGTAAATATAAATTAAATAAAGTAGGAAGGGATGTGGATAGAACTGTAGATACATCTGAAAAGACTCCTGATATGGCATCAAAAGATTATGAGGCAGATGATGTAGGTTATGATAAAATTTCAGATATAAAAGGAAATATTAAATCGGCTTCTACAGCTCCAGCACCTTCTGATTCAAAAAATGAATCATATGAGTATGATACAAAAGTATATGAATTATTTAGTGAAAATACTTCATTCAGCGAAGATGCAGTAGTAAATGAGGATTATATTTATTGCAATAATATGATTACATTCTTTAATGAAGACAGTCAAAACTATTCAAATACTCTTAAAAAGATTCTTTATAGAGAAAGATTAAGAAATAATAAAGCAGTTATTCCTTATATGGAAAGAGCGAAAGAAGAATGTCCTGCTATAAAGTATACATATTTATCATATAAAAGATATAAATCATTAAATTTATGGGTGGATCTGTTTTATTATAATGAATTATATTTTAAAAATAGTATGTATACAAATACTAAAGGATTTAATATTTATAAAGACTTCCTCTATAAATTATTGAATAATAAAAACTTTGAAAATTCGGGATATAATCAAAGAAAAGTTATTTTTATTCCTGTGCATCATTGGACAGAAGATCCCGATATAAAGATGTGGATGTATACTAAAGATATTAATCCAATATCAATTTTATATAAACTTATGAATGAAAATAATTTTTCTGAAATTAAGAAAATATTTAAAGATAATGATTTAGTATTTATTACTAATAATAATTACTTCAGATTAAACTTTTCTGAAGTTGAAGAAAAGAATTTAGCTAATAGATTCTTAGTATTAATAAAGAAGATGCTATTAGCTGATAGTAATGGTTCTGTAATTAATAATAAATTACCAGAAGATGATGATGTTAAAGATGAGCCAAAAAATTCTAATAAAGCTATTGTTGATAACATCATAGATACTATTGAAGATAATAGTTCAATCGTTATTAAAAAGAATCTTACTGGAGATACAAATAAAAAAGAAGATAAAGGAAAAACAGATAGCGAGAAATTAGTAGAAAAAATAAATAAAGCTGCCGAAAACTCTGAAGACGAAAAAGAAGCTTTAGAGAAGTTGGATAATGATGATGAATTCAAGAAGCTTCTTTTATCATTAGATGATGCTTCTGAAGAATCTTATGGTCCTAATATCAGCGCATCACGTCAGTCTAGAATAACAAAATTAGATGATGAACTGATGGATAAAGAAATTAAAGGAAAGAAAATAAAAGATATTCTTAATTATAGAGAAGATATGTATAAGAAGAAACTTGAGCCAAAGAGTCTTCCTGTTGACTCTATAAATGAAGAATGGAAAGAACTTACTTACCCATCTATGAATGAGCAATATGATCCTGATGAGGATATTATTGCAATGCTAAGAAAATTAAATACTATGACTTATCCTATTTCTATTAGAGATATTTCTATAGAAGATGTATCTACATCAGAAGATTTTATTTACACCTATAATGTAGATTTAGAGTATATTAATGGAAAGAGATCAAAACTTAAATTTGATATACCTAAATTAAAGAATCATAAGTATATGATGCTTAGAGGAAATAAGAAGAATATTAGTTCTCAATGTTTCTTAATGCCTGTAAGTAAAACTGAAAGTGACACAGTTCAGCTTGTATCAAATTACAACAAGATTTTTATTAGAAGATATGGTGCGTCAAGTGGCAAATCAAATATTTATGTAGATTATATTATAAAATTCTTCAAAAAATATAACGGAAATCAAGTTACTTTTATTGAAGGTGATAACTCAGTAATTTGTAACAGATATGATTTACCAATTGATTATGTTGATTTGGCATCTCAATTTTCTAAAATTGAAATAAATAATTCAGATGGTATGGTTATCTATTTCAATATAGATGAATTAAAGAAAGATGCAAAAGAAGAAATAGATTTCAAAAAAGGTATTCCGTATGCTATTGGTAAAGGATCTAAAACAGTTTATTATTGGAAGCCAGAGCATGAACCAGAAGATGATAAAGTATTTAAATCTGGAACTTTTGCTGAAAGGATAATGTGGGCATTAATGCAAGATGCAGAAAGTTTAAAATTATTTGAATCTTTTAAACCTTCTACTAAATATACTTATTCTAAAGCAAGTATCCTTAGTTCTGATATTCCTGTAATTATCCTTTGTGGTTATGCTGAAGGGTTAACTAAAACATTAGACAAATCTGGAATTGAATATGAATTTGTAGAAAAGAAGGGTAAATTAGATTGGGCTCATGATTTTATTAAATTTAATGATGGATTCTTAGTTTATAAAATAACAGCATCTTCATCTATGCTTCTTAATGGATTAAAAGAATCTAATACTGAAGAATACTCTATTGGCGATATAAATAAAAGATCTATGTATATAGATTTTATTGAGCAGTATGGAGGAAGATTAAAATGCGATGGTCTTGACAACTTCTATGATTGTATGATTGATCCTATTACTGAGTCTATATTAGTATATAAAAACCTCCCTACAAACTATGTAGAGCTTCTTTTATATGCTAACAATCTCTTGGTAGATAATAGTTTTGTAAATCATGGAGATATGTCTGGAAGAAGACTTAGAAGAAATGAATTAATTGCAGCATATGCTTATAAAGCATTATCTAAAGCATATGGTGATTATGCTACGTCCATGAAACATGGAAGAGAAACTATATTATCTATGAAGCAATCCGCTATTGTGGACATGATTTTGGTAGATAATACTGCTGGAGATTTATCAATTATTAATGCTCTTGGAGAAAAAGAATCATATGATACAGTAACTTATAAAGGATTATCTGGTAATAACTCAGATAGATCATATAAACTTGATAAGCGTGGATATGATGAATCAATGATTAATGTATTAGGAATGTCTACTGGATTTGCTGGTACTGTAGGTATTAATAGACAGGCCACTTTAAATTGTAATGTAGACACTGTTAGAGGATTTATTAAACCACCTTCAGATAAAGAAATGAATAGTGTAAATACATTATGTATGTCTGAAGCTTTGACCCCTATGGGTACCACAAGAGATGACCCATTTAGATCTGCCATGACATATATTCAGACAACAAAGCATGGTATGAGAGTTCAACAATCTGATCCTTTGCTTGTAACAAATGGAGCAGATGAAGCTCTTCCTTATCTTATTTCGGATATATTTGCTTATAAAGCTAAACAAGATGGAACTATAATTGAAAAAGATGATGAGCATATTATTGTAGAATACAAAGATGGATCACATGAATATGTAGATCTTACGGAAAAAGTAGAAAAGAACAGTTCTGCTGGATTTTATGTAACTCTTAAATTAGATAGTGATCTTAAAGTAGGTAGTAAAGTAAAAGAAGGTGGACTTATTGCATATGATAAAACTTCATTTGATAATAGAGTTGGTATAAATAATAATCCTGCTTATAATATTGGTACATTAGCAAAATGTGTATTAATAGATACAGATGAAGGATTTGAAGATTCTACAGCTATTTCAGATGATCTCTCAACAGCAATGTCGAATGATGTAGTTGTTGCTAAAGAAATTGTATTAGATAAGAATACAAATGTATACAATATGGTAAAGAAAGGGGATCCGCTTGAAGAGGGAGATACATTACTCGTTATACAAACCCCTTATGAAGAAGAGGATGCAAATATGCTTCTTAAAAATCTTGTAGACGATCCAGATGAAATTTCAGATCTAGGAAGGATTCCTATTAAATCTAAAGTTACTGGTATGGTGCAAGATATAAAAATATACAGAACTGTAGAATTAGAAGAGTTATCTGATTCTTTACAAAAGATATGTAAAGATTATGAAAAAGATATTAAACGTAAGAAAAAAATAATGAGTAATTATAAAATAGATGGAACAGAAGATCTTGATGCAGATTATAAACTTCCTGCTACTGGTAAATTAAAAGATGCTGGGGAAGGAGTTAAAATTATATTTTATCTAAAATATGTAGATAAAATGTCAATTGGAGATAAATTAATTAACTGGTCTGCAAATAAAGGTGTAGTAAAATATATATTCCCTAAAGGGAAAGAACCTTATTGCTTATCTACTCCTGAAGAAAAAGTTCATTGTTTAGTATCTATAGCTTCTTGTAATGGACGAATGGTTACATCAATACAAAATATTGGTGTAATAAATCATTTATTAGTAGAGGCTGGAAGAAAAGCTAAACAAATGGCAGGTCTTCCTATAAACTATGATTTTATAAGAAAAAAATAAAAGACTAAAATACCCGTATACCTATTATGGTATACGGGTATCTATAATTTAATTATAAACTAATATTTGCACAAATGAATAAATGTGAGGACAAAAATACCTTAAAATAAATGCACAATATTGTACTTTGAATCTTTAAGTTATTATGGTATGATTAGTCTATAATTAAACCTTAATATATCTGAATTAGGATTTTAATGCAAATTAAATAAACGTAAATATTCATATTAATTATTGGCGTAGTATTTCGTTATTTATTTACATTATTTAAATAAATAATTGATCAATTATTTATTTAACCTTACCTGGTTATGGGTATCAATTATCTATTTAGATCCTTTATTCTTATGTTGAGCTAATTCGATAATTTCAGCTCCAGATTCTTTTGATTCGACTGTATTTTTATCTACAGTAGGTGGGAAGAAAATATGAATCATATTAAATGCACACCATTTAATATTTTCCTCTTCCTCAGCAATTACATCAGGTTCAATACCTTTCAAGTCGGCAGCAATAATAATATTACTTACCTGCTGAAGAATGTCTCTCATATCCTCTTTCAGAATCTTTTCATCAATAATACACTGTAAAAACTCATCATTTTCTGCAAGCCATTTCTTTACAACAGGGAATGATGCCTTAATAGTATCTTCCAATGTTGTATTAATATCAGGAAATGACTCTATGATAGCTTCAAACGCTGATTCAATGTTATTCTCTACAATAAGTTTTGCTTCTTCAAACGTTTTTGTTTCATCAGTTTTAAATACTGGATTAATAAAAACATGAGAAGCATCACTATTTGGAACAGCATTCTGCTGAATCTGATTCATTGTCTGATTATACTGATCAAGCATTTGCTTAATCATTTCTGGCATTTCGAAAATCTCCCAAATAAAAATATTTGCAAAATTTTCATCTGTACATAATCCGATCTGATTTACAAGTTGCTCCATTTGATCAATGCTAATAGTTTTGTTATTAATAGCATCATCAAGAGCTTTACAGTTAATTAAATTTTCTGTAAATACTTCTTCCCCTTCTGGAGAAATACTCCAATTAGGATTTTTCTTTACATTTTCCATTGCTTCATTAATAATATCCTTGATATCTTTATCTTTGAATTTTTCATAGATATTAATATCAGGAATATCTGGTGTTTGCTGCTGCTTAAGAACTTCCGGAATTTCTAATTTATCTGTAAATAATAAACCTTTTTCTTTTTCCTCTGGATCCTGCTCTGGCCTATCTTCAGGTTTCTGAATTGGGTTTGTCTTCTCATTTTCGAGAATTTCATAAAGTTCTTTTTTAATAGTTTCTTCCATAAGGAATGTAAAGAAATCCATTTTCTTTACAGCTGTTTTTCTCATTGTTTTCCAAAGTTCAGGATACATTCCATTCTGAACTTCCTGGTGGTTGATATCCATTTTATTCAAAATTTGCGCAATCATTTCATTCGCTGCATTATCTGAATAAAATTTAGCAACTTCGTCTGCTTCTTTAGCAATAATCATATCATGAAGTTTATCTTTATCATATGTAAATTCCTTTTTTACAATATTACTCATAATTTTTTCTCCTTATTTTAATCTTCTGCTTCCTCAATATTATGAGGCTCAGCAACTTCGATTTCTTTTTTCTCTTCTTTGATCTCTTCATTCTGCTTTTTCTGAAGATGCCTTGGAACATACTTTTCATATCCTGTCTCTTCAAGCATATCAATAAGATCCTGCTGACGATCTCCATATACATCAATAAAGAATGTATAAGACTGAAGTTCATTATTCATAATGGTATTTACCTTTGGTCTAATACCAAATCCAATATATTTATCAGTCTTTACAGAGATCTGATTTCCAGTAATAGAGTACTCCCAGAGAAGATTAGATCTTTCTAATTTACATGGGAAATTATCATTAATAAGATTAATGATGAAATGTTTAAATTCCATATAATTTTTTGGAGTAGCTCCGCCTTCTGTTGCATAAGATTTAAGAAGATCAAAAAGGAATTCAGACTTATCACAAATGTCATCAATACCATCTTCAAAAGAAGAAAAATCTTTAGTATATCTTACCATTTCAATTTTTTTCTTTTGACCTCTTCTTCTTCCATTGTTGTTAAAAGGTTTCTTTTTGTTACTTCCTTTTCCTGTTGAAACTTGCATTGTAAAATCCTCCTATAAAATTTATTTTTATTACTCAATAACCTCATCTATATTTTTATAGTATGAGTCATTACTTAAATAGTTATCTTCTTCGTAAAAGGTAATTATTTTAGTAAATTCAAACCCTACATTATCTATCAAATGTTTTATTATATTTGATACTTCTTCTTCATATCCACTTATTTTAAGTATATCAAGTATAGTTGGTACTTCCAATATAGGGACTGAAATAATAGTGCAATTATCAAATTCATAATAATCGAATTTTTCATGATTAAGAAACATTTCTTTATCAGAATTATTTTTTATTATAAATAAAAAGTTATCAATGTATCTATTACTAGGTGGATAATACACTATAATATCTTCAGATATATATTCTTTATATTCTGATCCTGAATATGGTATATATTCATCACTATCTAAAACATTCCTTTCTTCTTTAATAGATTCTACAATAACAGAGAAGATTTTTTGTTCTAAAGTATTTGGTCTATTATATTCTGTTTTTTCTCTTATTGTATAACGAAGAGTTACTTGAGACCATTTTTCTATAGAAGATACTAGTGTTACAGTATTATTGAATTTTTTAGATATGGATACATATGGCGATAACTGCGATAAAGTGTCTAATAATAAACCTGTATCGCTACATGTAATTTCTATATATATTAAAGAAAATTTATTATATAAAAAATCTGGTATAAATGATGTATTATTTGATTGTAAATGATCTTTTATATCTTTTAATAATTTTCTTATATTAAAAGGATATATACGTTCTACTGTAAAATCATTATAGTCATAAGTTTCTAATTGTTTTTGTTTCTTTTTGAATGGTTTTTTCATAATTAATTTTTCCTTTCTTAAATAAAATAAATAAGAGTAAAGGAATTATTCCTTTACTCTCTTTGGATAAAATTTAAGCTTAAAAATATATTCTATAAAATCTTATGGAGGATTTATTAAAATAATATTTTTAGCTAATTTACATTGTTGTTATTTTTCTTATATTTTTTAAAAATATAAGTTGTAAGACGGACCCTTCTCCCGAAGGGTCCTCCCCCTTAACTATTTTGTATTACTATATTTTGTATAAGTAATATAAATTATTAAATTAATTAAAATTTAAAATTTGTTTTTGTATTTCAATTATTACTTATCAATTCTAGTTAAGTATAAAAATTATTAAAGTTATTAAAATTTATACTTATTTTG
>OCHK01000367.1_pt1 | contig 51952 bp, 84 predicted proteins | sample 1538551 | NCBI WGS metagenome assembly OCHK01 (sample SAMN04571707, study PRJEB22368) | human gut metagenome | biome: human gut; material: stool | host: Homo sapiens | place: Luxembourg | collected 2012-08-31
GGAACGAGAGCAATCCTTGATTTCTTAACAAATGATAAGATAGCAACACTTACAGCAGAGAACAACGATTTACGCAGAGCCGCATCACAGGATAGACAGAATACACTTCTGACTTCTGCTATGAGTGCACAGACAAATCAGATTATCGACGCAGTAAGACCTACACCGGTCCCATCATTCCCGGCAAGCAATCTTTACGGATATGCTTATGGCTGTGGATGCAATGCAGGTTGTGGATGCTAAACGTATGTAAATTCATACGGATAACAACTAAATAATTGAGTATCTTAATTGAGTTCAACTCGATTATGTCTGCTAAGCAGTATTACTTGATGTTACCGGCACAAATGTCGGAAAGATAAAGGGCAGACTATAATGTTTGCCCTTATTTTATGAAAGAGAGGTAAAAATAATGGAAGTAACAGGAATTGCATTACAAACAGTTGCCGCCGGAGAAGATGTGGCATTTACAGAAACACCGGTATGTGGAACTAAATGTATAGTTCACAGACAGGGAAGCGGAATTATCAAGTTAAGAGGTATTACAAATCAGTGCAAGGCTAGATTTTTGGTATCTTATAGCGGCAACATTCAGATACCTACAGGTGGTACAGTTGGAGCTATATCACTTGCCATTGCAGTAGATGGAGAGCCTTTACAGTCAACAAGAATGATTGTAACACCGGCAGCAGTTGAGAATTTCTTTAATGTATCAGCGCAGGCATACGTTGATGTACCTTGTAACTGCTGCAGTACAGTAGCAGTGCAGAATACATCTACACAGGCTATTGAAGTACAGAACAGTAATTTGATTGCAGTAAGGGAGGCTTGATGATATGCATAAATGGGCTAAACAGATTATGGAATGCGTCAAGACAAAGGTTGAAGCAATCGGATTAGATAGCTTTGAGGGGCAGAAACTTGACGATTTAAAGGATTTTACAGAAATAGCGAAGAACATAGCTTGTTTTGACAAGGATTATAGAATTGTTGAAGCTATGGAAAAATCAGAAGATAATGAGGATATTATGCGTATGCTTGAACAGTACGAAGATTATCCGGACAGAAGATACTATGACCACTACCGCTATGCAGATGGAAGATTTGCGCCTAAAGGACACGGAACATACCGCAGGGGATATGAAGAGCCACCTTATATGCACATGTACCCAGAAGCAGAGCATATGAGGGATATGGATAGAGATTATGGCAAGATGTACTATACAGAGCCAATGAACGAAAGCGGCTATGACAGAGCAAAGAGAAATTATACAGAGACTAAGGAAATGCACAAGAATAACACACCAGAAGATAAGGAACACAAGATGAAGTCACTTGACAGCTATACCAAGGAACTTGCAAGCGATATTACAGGTATGGTGGCTGATATGTCGGCAGAAGAGAAGAACTTGCTTAGAACGAAGTTAAGCACTCTTGTATCTAAGATATGATTTTAAGGGCTATGGGTAGCAATATTCATAGCCTTATTCCGTTCAGAAAGGAGCATACAGATGATTTTTAGCATTAATGGTACAATGTGGCAGGTGCAATATAAAAATTCAAATTCGGGCGAATTAAAGCGGTCAGACAACGTTTCTGTACTAGGTGTAACTGATAGAAATACACATACAATTTATCTTTCAAATGCCTTGCGTGGATTTATGCAACGCAAAGTGCTGATACACGAAGTATGCCACGCAATCTGTATGTCTTATGATGTGTATTTGCCTATCGAACAGGAAGAAATATTGTGTGATTTTGTAGCAACTTATGGCGATGAAGTATTTGATATTGTTGATATGGTTTTAGGGGCAGTTAGGAGAGTGGGATAATGAGTGTAGATGAGTTGTTAAAAATAATTCAAAGAACCAATCCGGATATGACAAAGGAGAGGATGTTATATGAGCTTAGTCAATGTCTGTATGCAAGTAAAGCATTGATTTATGTAGAAAAATGTTGTAAGTTGGCGAAATAATTATTCGCCAGCTTTTTCTATGCAGTCAATAATGTATCCATTTAATCCTTTGAACCCTTTTTCTTTGGCAATCTTAGACCAGGATTCCTTTTTGCCCTTAGGTGCCATTACTGTAATTCTATCATAGTTTTTCTTATTCCAACGATTTTTTACTTCTGATGATGTTTTTGATTTTGCCATATAAATATAAACTCCTTTTTTATTTTTGATTATACTACTTATAAAAGTATGTTGCAATACTTTATAAAGTATAATATAATACATATATAGTCATTAGAAAGGTGGCACTTATATGGCTGACTTAAACAGTATTGGCGGACTACATTACGAAATGATGAGAAGATGTTATAATCCTAAAAGCATAGTATTTGAAAGTTACGGAGCTAAGGGCATAAAAGTATGTGAAGAATGGCATGATAGAGATAATTTTAGAAAGTGGTGTAATGAAAATGGATATACAAAAGGTTTAAGACTTAACAGAATTGATAGTACAAAGGATTATTGCCCAGAGAATTGTGTATTGGGAAATAAAAATTGCAAAGACCAAAACAGCGCACACCAAAAACTATATAGAAACATAAGACAAAACAAAGCAATCAAAAAAGAGCTTGGAATTGAAAGATATACTGATAGTCCATTATACAGAAAACACAAGAGTATGATGGAAAGATGTTATGATGAAAAAAATATAAGATATCCTTATTACGGAGCAAGAGGAATAGATGTTTGCTCTGAATGGAGAGGAAAGGATGGTGTTAAAAATTTTATCGCTTGGTCTATGAGAAACGGATATAAGCATGGTCTTTCATTAGACAGAATAGATAACGATAAAGGTTATTGTCCTGAAAATTGCAGATGGGTTACTATTCAAGAACAAGCAATAAATAAGCGAAGAAATAAAAAATATGAATGGAAAGGGCAAGCACTTATATTGGCTCAAATTTCAAGAACGGAAAATATTTCATATGGTAAATTATATGGAAGAATAAATAATAATCATATGAGTATAAAAGATGCAATCGAAGATATAAAGAAAAGCACCGAATAATCGGTGCTATTTTTTATGCTAACCTTAAAAGTACCCGCCACCCATGCAAAATAAACTTGAGATTTTGGAAATAAAAAATTTAAAAATTTCTGTCAGATTTGCAGTCAATTTTTTCAGTACGCCCCTATATGCCTATGACTATATGAAAAAATCTGAAACGCCCCTATATAAAAATTCGAGTTAAAAATTTTGATACCCGGCTGGGTATGGATTTCCCACACGAAAAAACGAAATAGGATTTTCCCTAAATTTGCTCCCGATTTTGTTCAGATTTACCTTGAAAAATTGATGAAAAACTTTAACAGATTAAAGTGCATTATATAAACTTGACCGGCTGCGATTCGTGCTTATTTTGACTTTGTGACTTTGTGATTTGACCTGTACGGTGGTTTTATTGTGTCGGTGTAGACTTATAAGCCTACAGAACAAAACAGCCTTAAAACGCCTTTGGCAGCGTTGCATAAAATGGGTATAATATGCCCTTGCAAGTCGTGGAAGCTGTCGCCAGTTCTGGAGAATTCAACAGAACGCACGCCGCCCCAACTGGGTACACTTGTACACCTAAAAAGGCGCAAAGTCTTATATATAAGCATAGCATTATTATATTATTTTTTCAAGGTACGCAAAGAAAAGCATATAAAAAATATGCTTAATGCTTGCGGTTGGAATTGAACCAACCAGAACCCACAGCAAGCAAAAAAGGGCACAGATTGTACGCCCCTCAATCAAGTTATTAATTATTAAATTCATAAAATAGACCGCCTTTATTATAACAAGTTGTAAGCCTTTTTAAGCCAGAAAAAATATCATAGTTACAATCAAAAACAGCCTGCGAACCTGTGTATATAATTACGCTCCGCCCATTATCCCAAAAAGAAAAATCTGCTATTTTTTCAAGCTCCAAGATTTTAGCCGCCTTTTTCCCATAGATAAATATAAATTTTTCTAAATTTCCGCGGATTTCTCCAGCTGTTAAAGTGTTCAGTTTTTCATATATTGTCATATCATAGACCTCCATATTATTAATATTATCCCTTAAAAGGAAAAACCGCCGCCGGTATCGGTCCGGCTGGCATCCTCTGCGGCGGCTAGTTTAATGTAAACGCATAATATAATGTTTCGTTGTTGTCGTTCCTTACTTCTTTGACGGTGGTTAAGTTTTCAAGCGCTTGTGACATTGGAGAACCATAAGTTCCGCGAACCCATAAGCCGGATTTTTCGGCCATTTTCCAGAAGCAGCCTATTTCTATTCCGTCCACAAATTCCGGAAGCTTAGCAAATGTCTTTTTTATAAAATTTTCGCACCATTCAACCTTGATTTTTTTCATGTTTCAATCCTCCATATTTTCAAATTTTCCCGGAATCCGGGTAAAAGCAATCCGGGGAATCAAACCCCGGAAAAGCCGCCCTTGCCTATGCGATTGCTACAAGTCTATCGTTTCGCATTGTTCGCGTGTATTCTTTTCCACGTTCAAAACCTCTCTTTCGTTTTCTGGTCTGTCATCATCAGAACCGGGAGACCGTCCCCGGTTGACGCTCCGGGCGGAGCGTTTCGACTTTAGCCCTCTTCATATAAGCTACAGAGCGCATTTTCTATAACTGTATCGTCTGTGCTTATATCTTCGTCTTCTGTTAATGCGTATCCCATTTCTGTTAGATAGATATAGCCTTCATCGAGTAGTTGCTTGAGTTCCTCCGCGTTTTTTTGTGACATTTCCTACATATTTCATCATATTTTTTTACCTTAGCCCCTGTTGGGCTTCCTTTCTTTTTTTGTAGCTTAATTATAACTCTATATATGGCACAAAACAAGACGGAATAATTACTAAATATATGGCACAAAATATTGCTATTTTTGGTAAAAATGTATATGGCACAAAATGAGGTAAAGGCTTGACATATACGGCACAAAGGTTTATAATAGACTATAAAACTAAAAGGAGGCTTTAAAAATGGAATATAAGACAAGCGCAGCGCAGCGCAGAGCCAATTACAATTATGATGAAACACACGAGCGCGTAAATTGTAGATTTGCAAAAGGCACAAAAGAGAGAATAAAAGCGCTCAAATATAGCGTGAACGATTTTGTTAAATTAGCAGTTATTGAAAAGCTGGAGAGAGAAGAGAAAATTTTGAAATAAGGCACAAAAAAAGCTTGACATATACGGCACAAAGTAGTATTATAAGGGTATCAAAAGAAAGGACCAGCCGCAGAGGTTGGAGGGTGGAAATTATGAAAATATATCACATAATCGACAAGAACGAAAGAAGCCAATTATTTTATAATACTGAAAAAGAGGCGCTCCGGGTAGCGGCTCAAGATTGGGCCTCTATGTCTGAACGTGACAAGAAACACACGGGAGTATATGCAGTTGTCGAGGTTATCGCAGCAAGGCGAATAATTGAAGAAATCAAAGAGAGCGGATATGATGAGGATGTCGCAACACTTGCGACAAGAGACGTTAAAAATTGGGTATGACCACAAATAAACGCAAGGCAGGTTTTAGCCTGCCTTTTTTGTGCTTAAAAATGATTTTTCATTAATAGTATTATTCAAAATATTTTTAAGTAAAAAATTAGAGAAAGAAAAAAAGAAAAAAGACAGAAAGAAAAAGAAAGAAGCAAAGAAAAAGAAAGAAAGAAAAAATAAAAAAAGAAAGAGAGAGCCTACAAAAAAATTTTTCCGGCTTGATTTTTTCAAAAAAATAAATTATCATTTGACTAAAAGATAAACACGTTACAGATAGAAAGCAAATACCGCTTGAAGTCCTGAACGTGTTTTTTTTATTTTAACAAGAAAGGAGCGGAACAAGTTGAAAAAAGTAGAAGACTTTAACGATAGCGAAGAAGTTTTTGAAAACGATATAGATTTATATTTTAACGAATTTTGCAGCAAAGAAAAAATTGACAACATGACAGAAGCTCCACAGTCTATTTTTTATGCCGCTTTGATCTATGTGTATAATCATACTTTTAAAAATACTAATAGACTAAAATTAAAAGGTAAATTACAGGGTTATAATAATAATAATTATAATAATCAATACAGTAATATAAATAATAGTAATTGTAATAGTTATAATTATGAGTACTTAAATTATATAGCAGATTACTATATTTTTTTATGTTATAAATATAATAAAATATGCACTGTATCAGGATATTGTAAATTAACTGGTATAAGAGAAGATGTTGTATACAATTGGGGAAGTGAGAGCAGGACACCACAACTAAGCACATCGGCTTACAATTTGTATCAAAAATTGTCTAAAGATTACGAATCCAGCGGAGAGGCTCGACTTTGGTCTAGTAAAAATCCAATCGGGCATTTGGCAGCTATGAATCATCATTTTAATTGGAATTTGCCGGGAGTTAGTCGAGAAACCAACCAGCGACAAGCCCTGACAGCCGCAGACATTCGCCAACAGCTCCAAAACTCCGCCGATAGTGCTTTATTGTCTGACAATTTGAGCCAAAAAGACCCATAAAATCGCTAATATTAACGTTTTGATGTCGCAAAATAAAGATTTTGCGACGTACTAACCGAATAAATCAAGTATATTGATATATTTTATTCCGTGGGTGTAGCAATACACCCACAACGGCAACACCTAGAGCATAGACCCCGGGAGGGGGTTTATAAAGTAGCCCAATATGCCGCCGCTTAGTCCCTCAAATATTCTCAAAAATAAAAAGCCTATATACATACTTGCAATATACATAACTTTTATATATAATACATATATCTACAATTCTGATAGGATAATCTACATATTACCCCTTTATAAATTAAATAATTAAATAGCTCTATCGCCAAGTGGTAAGGCACAGCACTTTGACTGCTGCATTCGTTGATCCGAATCCAACTAGGGCTGTTTAGCTGTTTGACAGCTAATATAATCCATAAGACCCCTTAAAATATTTATTCACCCATGCAATTTAAAGGTTGCCGGGAAGTTTCAAGGCTTCCAATGGGTTTAGTCCGTAATTGGGACATACGGACAGACGCATTTTTCTCCTTAATAAGTTAAAATCAATCTGGTTGGGGATATAGTTTAAATGGCAAAACTTCTAATGCAGGTTCGATTCCTGCTATCCCTACTAGCCTAGAAATAGGCAAGTTTTTTTCATAACAGTACCCCCTCTATGTGGAAATCAACCCTACAGCTGTAGACCGTTACAGGCGGTATAATTCTGGGGAAGCGGCAACGATTGGAGGTGTTGCGGCTGACTGTAAATCAGTTCCCAAGTGGTAAACAATAGAGGTTCGATTCCTCTCTTCCCCATTGGCGATGTTGCCAGTACACCCCTAGTGCGTTTATTAGAGAAATGCAGGTGCTAATCAATATACCGGTTAAACTTAGTACAGGGAACTGGATTGAGCCGCTTGCGGCTGACTAAAAAATCCTTGGGTGGGGACAACCAAGTAAAAAACCCACCACGTGCCGATATGGGATAATGGTATTCTAGTAGCTTGCTAAGCTATCCAACAGAAATGTTGTTCGTGTTCGATTCACGATGTCGGCGCTCTTACGTGTAAACAGAAAAGAGAAATAAGTTGTTGGTTATCTAATTTCTCTAAAACCATCTACATATGAGTTGATGTGTGGCGGAACGGGTAAACGCTAACTGATGGTTAAGAAAACGGTGTGCATCAAGAATTGCTATTAACAAGTCTGGTAAATAGCTGTAAGCAATTACACCAATAAATCCGTTAGAAAATAAAAATCCATTTATCCCTATTCGTAGGTGCAGACTAACTAACGGAATTTCATGTGTGGTTCAAATCCACACCACATCAATTATAGCGGATAGTTCAAACGGAGATACCTCTTGACGACACCAAGAGGTCACAGGTTCAATTCCTGTCTATCCGATTATCAAAAATAAGGAGATATGTCTATGGCGCAAGGAGTTAAAACACGGGACATTGATAAGTTCTCGGAGGGTGTAGCAAAATACTTAAACAGGGAATGTAGTCAGGTTAAGGCAGCAGAGATAGCCGGAATGAGTGTTCCGACTTTTATGAAGTATGTGAATAAATTCTTAACCGGCGAAGAATTACCGGACACATTATTTACGCCAAGGAAAAGATAACTAGGAGGGATGTAATATGTGTGAATTTTGTGAAGATATAGCAACAAACAATGATGAATATATGAAAAAAAGATACGCCGGTGGAGATTTTATCTGCAAAGATGAAGATGGATTCGGAGTGCTGATTGACACAGGAGATAGTGGTTGTCTTGGATATATAAAAATTAACTATTGCCCTATCTGCGGGAGAAAGTTGGTGGAATAATGGCTAAAGAGGTGTTACTTAACCATTCAAGCGGAATTGTTAGATTATTTCTTGATGGCGAATTTTTAAAAGGAGTAATAAGTATTGATGGTATATCAAATATTTATCAAAAAGACACGGCAAAAGAAATTCAAATAACATTACTAGCAGACAAAGTTAAGGTAAAACTTCCAGATGGTGAAATAAAGGATATATCAGAAATGTAGAAAGCTGGTGCAAGAATGAACGATTTTTTAAAATTTTTTGGCGATAAAGCAAAAGACTTTCCAATGCATCTTAAAATTACTTATAGCAAAATATGCGATTGGAATATTTTGATTTATAAAAGCGGCTGTGCTGATTATTACCTTGAAGCTAAGCGCAATGGCGGAGATGTAATAATTGTCAATGAAAGTGATTGCGACATGGAGCTTTGCTTTGCTAAAGCACATGTAAAACTGAAAGAATGGCTTTTAGAATTTAATGGCGGATATTAAGGCGGTGGAAGAATGAGTAATATACATAAATTCAAAGTAGAACCAATAGAAGGACACAAGGCATGTGCTAAAGTTACAGTTGATGGCGAACAATGCTCATGCTGTTCGTATAAAATAGAACATTATGCCGGAAGCCTTCCAAAGGTCGATATAAACCTTGCTGCTGAGGTGCAATATGAGCAAAATGCAGAAATTAGCATCGCAAACTTGGATAAAATAGCTTCACTGATGGACAAGAAAACATTCAAGGAATTTTGCAGAGCTTGGGAGGATATTCACGATGAAACATAATAAAGAATGGCACACTTGCGACAGGTGTGGTGTAGAAATTAAAAAAGGAATACTGTGTGGAAATTCGATTACAAGGAATGGTATTTTAAATGTCACATACGACTTGTGCCATGAATGTATGGAAGATTTTGAGGAGTTTATGAGGAATAAACAGGGATAAAACTGCCATATTGACAGAGGGCATAAAAATAAATTGTTAGGAGTGATTGAATGAAATTAAAGGTAAAGAAAAATATAATAGTTTTACCATTCACGAAAGGCGATAAGTATTATTTAATACAATTTAATTATAGCATAACAGAACGTGAAAACAGGTATGACCATGTTACAAATAGACCTATTGCTTTTGCAAAAGTAAAATTTCTGGGTATCAAATAATTGAAAGAGAATGGACATCTTATTGGGAAATTGTGCAAGCCATTGAACATAACTTGGTTGGAAAAGAATATTTTGTAAGCGAAGAAAATGCGATTAAAGTAGCAGAGGAAGAAATGAAAAAAGGTAAAGTATCGCAGGTGGTTTTATGAAGTATACAGATACAAAGATTTGTAGCGGATATAGCCACGAACCAAAACCTTGTGAGCATATAATGAAATGTGACCTTTGTACTGGTCCCTTTGTTGATACAAACGGAAATGAACGATATGTATGCGGTCCAGGAGTTACAGATTTTAAATGTAAAAGAGATAATCCAAACTGGAAACCTTTGACAAAGCAACAATTTATTGAATTATACAAACAAATGCCGGATAGGACAAATATAAGTATTGGAGAATTGCTCGAAGGAGCGATAATTGACGGAATTGTGGAGGATAGCAAAGATGAAAATATCAGAAATGAATAACTGCATTGAAAAAATGCGAAAATGCTACAATTTTAAAGATAATGAAACAGAAATTAGGCTTACAAATCCGGTAAGCTTTGATGACACACGTGTTTATATTAGCACAAGAGATGAAAATGGAACAAAAATTGAAATGACAAAAGCTGTAGGTGAAAAGAATGAAAATATCAATACAAGAAATAGTGCAAAAAGCTGCTGATGAAGTATTAGACAATGTCAAAATCGGCAATACCCCTTTTCGTGAATGGGTTGATAACATAAACAATGTTTATGCAAATAAAAAGTGTAATCTGACTTCTTGTCGATACAATGCAGATGGCAAGTGTACCAATGATGAGAAGAGAAAAGAATGTGTTGAGGTATCAGAAAAAGTGTTGTGCATTGATAAGAAAACATTCAGAAAGATTGATAATGTTAAACATATCGGCGATGATGATGGCAAACCGATAGAAACATCTGAATTTCACGATATGACTATTGGCATTGATATTTCAGTTGATGCAGTCAATGAGTATGCAAAATCAATTCTAGGCAGATACCCGAAAAATAATTATGAATTTTCAAGAGCATTAGAAATGAAAATCCTAGAGGAAACAAAATCATTAGCGAATAGTGAAGAAAAGGAGTGAGATTATGTTAATAGTTGCATTGCAAGATGATGTAGACAACTTATATGCTATATGGGATACAGTCACAGACAGATTTTTAGGAGTTAATCTTGGAAAATATGAAGCTGTCGGAATTATTATGGATTACAAGGGAGATTACACTTTTGAAAAGGCATTAGACAGAGTAGAACACCCACAGTCTTTTAAAGATGTTGCTAAGTGTTTATGTGAAGAACTTAATCGTGACGATAACAAAGTTGAGAATGCAATTCAATACTTAAAGGACATATCGTGGGAAATAGGTACTGTTAGCGCTGAATGTCTTTCGGAAAAGGACGGACAAAAAATGAGAGAGTACATAAATGTACTTGAAAACAGAATTGATGAATTAGAACGATAATTGCTGATAATCAGCAGAAAGGAATAGAAAATATGAAAAAAATATTTGTAAGCGTACCGATGAAAGGCAGAACAGGGGAAGAAATCAAAGCAAGCATTCAGAAGATGAAAAAGATTGCTGAAATATACGAGGGCGAAGAGTTAGAGTTTATCGACAGCTACATTGAGGATAACCCACCTAAAGACAGCAAAGAAGCTGTATGGTATTTAGGAGAAAGCCTTAAGAAGCTGGCACAGGCTGATGTGTTTATTGGAATATGTGAAAGCTATGATTGGAATGGCTGCCATATTGAAAGACAGACTGCGGAAATATATGGCATTAAAGCATATATGATTCCGGTAAGGTATGTAATTGACGATTATAATGCACTTGTGCAGAAATTACATCCGATTTGCAATGACGCAATGCCAACAATCTAACAATATATTTACCGGCTAACAAATAGAGTCAGTCGCTACCCTAAAACAATTATAGGCAGAGGTCTATAAGCACCTTTGCTGAAAAGTGGAGGTGCTTTTCTTTATGTCTGAATTGGAAAGTTTAATTTCTGATTGCGAAAAATACATATCCAAAAATGGAATAGACGAAAATATCATAGAAGCCTACTACAACGTGTGCCAGCTTGCCAAGAATGAGGGTGAAATTGGCACAATGTTAAAATGTACGGCTAGGGCAAAAGAACTTATAAATGGCTATTGTACAAAACAGTTTAACGGAAAAGATATATGGGAAGTAGAGAAAGTTGTACAAGAAAGCGATAGTGAATATCCACTACTTAATCAGTTTTACGATGTATTAAAGCTAGAAAGCTATTACAATTTTGAAAGTTTTATGTTTTATATGGAACGTAAAAGGCATTGGACTAAAAGATTTTATTTTCCACGCCGTAAAACTCTTAAAGTTGTAGTTAAGGACCTTGAAGACCTTGAAAATGGGATAATCAAATTTTATGGATTATCAATGCCATCGCGTGTCGGTAAATCGACTATCTGTATTTTCTTTCTTGCGTGGGTAGCTTTGCGCAGACCTAACAGCCATTCGGCTATGGGCGGTCACTCTGGAATATTGGCAAAAGGCTTTTATAAAGAACTTATGAACTTATTTACTACGGAAGAATATACATTTTCTGAATTATTTTATTTTTGGAATCCAGAATACGCAAATAAACCACTTGTAACAGATAAAAGTGCTGATGAATTTACAATAACCCTTGGAAATCCAGACAGATTTGCGACAGTTACTTGCCGTGGTATTGATGGAACTTGGACTGGTGCAGTTGATGTATCAAAAGATGGATATTTGTATGTGGATGATTTGGTAAGAGATAGAGAACATTCATTATCACCTATGCGAATGGAAAATACCTATCAAGAGTATCTAAACAAGATGGTTGACCGAAAAAACGATGGTGCAAGAGAATTGATGGTAGGTACATTATGGAATGTCCTTGATCCATTGGAACGAATGAGAAAGCAATATGAAAATGACTCTCAATACAGGTTCAGAAGAATACCGGCACTTGATGAAAACGATGAAAGCAATTTTGCTTACGAGATAAATGGTTTTTCAACAGCTTATTACAGAGATATGAGAGAAAAACTTGATAAAGCTGAATGGGAAGCTAAATTTATGCAAAGACCTTTTGTCCGTGAGGGGCTGTTATTCCCAACTGATGAATTAAGATATTTTAATGGAATACTTCCGGATGGAGATTTTAGAAGAATTGGAGTTACGGATATTGCGTGGGGTGGAGGAGACAGCTTGTCAATGCCTATTGGGGCAGAATACGATAATGGAGATGTATACATTTATGACTGGGTGTTTAATAAAGGACCGAAAGAAGTAACAATACCACTTGTTGTAGGTAGAATTATAGGTAATCAAATAAGACAGACAAGATTTGAGGGCAATATTGGAGGAGATTTATATTGCCAGTATGTTGATGAAAAATTGCAAAATCATGATTATAAATGTTCCTGCACAAGCAGAAAAGCGCCAAATAAAGTTGAAAAGTTATCAAAAATTATTGCATATTCTGGAGATATAAAAAGAAAATTTATATTTCTTGATAGCCATAAAATCACACAAGAACAAATGAAAAAAGATGCAGATTTAGGAATTGTTAGATATAGAAGAAATGAAGAATACCAAGCGGCTATGGACGAATTAACAATGTTTGTTAGCATTGGCGGTAATGAACATGATGATGCTGCAGATGGACTTACACAGCTTGAAATGTTTATAGAAAATCCAAATGACGTAGCAAGAGTTGAAGCGACAGAAAATCCATTTAGGAGGTATTGATATTATGGTAACAAAGGAAGTTTTATCACAATATTCGGATTTACAGGAAGAAGTAAAAGAAGTAAGGCTAAAGATAGAACGGCTTGAAAGAGATATAAGTAAAATTGAAGCCGGGGAAACTGTTGTGGATTCTGTTTGCGGTGGGGATGGTGGTAAACAACATTTTAAAATTGAGGGTATACCATTTCCAGAGTATGGCAGGAAGAAAACACTCCTATATACAAGAAAAACCACGCTAAAGCTACTTGAAGATGACTTATTAGAAAAAACCAATGAAGTTGAAGAGTTTATAGCAAAACTTGATGACAGCAGGATGAGAAGAATAATTAACCTTAGATTTTTAGAGAACAAAAGTTGGGTTCAGATAGCGCATATCATAGGCGGAAACACAGAAGACAGTATTAGAATGGCTTTTAACCGGTTTATTGAACAAAAATAATAAAGTTGTTCGATTTGTTCGGAAACAATATTGTATTATTACGATGAAAGTACTACTCCATAGACAATCTTTAAAAAGTATCGTCACTTAATTGTGGCGGTGCTTTTTATTATGCAAAGAGGTAACAGAATGGATTTTTATAGTAACAAAGATAAATCAATTATGTGTCCTAATTGCCACAAGTTCTTAACCAAGGCAGATAGCAAAGACCCAAGGACACATAAATTAACGTGTGGACATTGCGGAAAATGGATATGGTATGTACCAAACGATGAAGACAGTTTTCAAATTAAGGAAGTACCAAACAATAGGACAACTTCAAGCGGTAAAACGTTTTATTAGGAGCAAGATATGAACACAATGTATTTTCAAGACCTTGTTAGAGGCTGTTATGGTAGAAAAATTGCATATACGAATGTAAATACAATAACTGCTGACAATGTTGTTAAGGTTATTGGAAGTACTATAGGTGTATTTAATTGGAATAAGCCAGTTATCAAGTATTTGTGGCATTATTACAAGGGCGACCAACCAATATTGTACAGACATAAGCTAACCAATGAAGATATTACAAACAAGATTGTCGAGAACCACGCATACGAAATTGTTCAGTTTAAGGTAGGGCAGACGTATGGCGAGCCAATCCAGTTTATTAGCCGCAAAGATGATGAAGCTATCAATAAGGCAGTTGATATACTTAATGATTTTATGGCGGATGCCAATAAGCAGGAAAAGGATATTAAAGCCGGAGAGTGGCAGTCAGCAACAGGCACATCATTCAAAGCAGTACAACCTAAAAAAGGAGATGTGCCATTCAGAATTGTAGCACCTACGCCACTTAATACTTATGCTATTTATAATGAGAGCACCGAAGAACAGATACTTGTCGTACAAGAGCTTAAAGACGAGGATGGAAACTGGTATAAGATGGCATTTTCCGACACTATGTCTTTTAGAATTGTTGACAGCAAAGTAGTTGAAACGAAACTACATACATATGGTGAAATCCCTATTGTAGAGTTCCCTAATAACCATGAAAGAATATCTGATATCGAGCTTGTAATAGGTATGTTAGACGCTATTAATAACATGCAGTCTAACAGAATGGATAGTATACAGCAGTTTGTTGAGTATTGGGTTAAGTTTGTTAATTGCGAAATTGACGAAGAGAACTTTAAGAAAATGAAAGAAAATCACGCATTGGTTGTTAAGTCAATGAATAAAGATAACAAGTCTGATGTCGATATTATGACACAGGAGCTTAATCAAACACAATGCCAAGTTGCTAAAGATGATTTGTGGGATAATACATTATCCATATTAGCCATTCCGACAAAACAAAGTAACACCGGCGGAGATACGCAAGGGGCAGTTCAATTAAGAAACGGATGGGATTTCTCTAAGACAAGAGCAAAATTGAAAGACCCTGTTGTTAAATCGTGTGAAAAACGATTGGCAATAGTTGTTCTTAATATTCTAAGGCTTGCAGGAGCAGATTTAAAACTATCGGTTAGAGATTTTGATGTACAGATAAATCATAGCCCACAAGACAATATGTACACCAAGGCGCAGACGTTGCTTTTACTTTTGCAAGCTGGTATACATCCACTTATAGCCATTAAAACCGTAGGATTATGGGGAGATGCAGAAAAAACATTCCTTTTATCAAAATCATATCTTGATAATATATACAAGACTATTGATGATGTGGAAGAGCAAGAAAAGAAAGCGCAAGAGATAGTTAATCAACTTAACAATAATCAGCAAAATAAGGCAGTTATCGAATAATCGGTAACTGCTTTTATTTTATACAATTTGCAGCTATGCGGTAAATAGCAGAAATCACAAGTTGAGCAACCAACGTAAAAAAGCGTAGTGAATCGGAGGTAATTTATGACAAGAGAACAGGCAAAACAAAATCTTATTTCAATCGGAGTAGCAGAACCGACAGATGAGCAGGTAAGCAATTATCTGAATCAGGTCAATGGAGAAACAAAGAAAGAAAAAGACAGAGCAGACGGCTACAAGGCTAAGGCTGACACAGCGGATGACTTACAGAAACAGCTTGATGATTTACAGGCTGGCAATCTGACAGAGCTTGAAAAGGCAAATAAAGCCTTAGATACAGCTAATCAGCAGATAGCGGATTTAAAGAAAAATAATGCTATCAGAGACCAGAGAGAAGCAGCTATGACTAATTTCAAGATTACTGCGGAACAGGCAAAGACAGTTGTTAAAGATGATGGAAGTCTTGATTATACCGAACTTGGCAAGATTATGTCCGAGAAAGAAACAGCTGCGGCACAGGCTAAGGAACAGGAGATTGCTAAACATCAGGATATTCCGGGCGGCGGCAGCAATAAAGGCGGTGCAGACAATAAGACAAATGCTGAAAAGATAGCAGAAAGCCTTATATCTAATGCACCTAAGAACAATGACGTTTTATCACATTACATTCAGCAATAACAGGAGGTAAGAAATGGCAAAGGAAATGAATATGCAGTACGAAAAGACTTCATACGCAGGAGATGTTCAGATTTTAAAGAGAGAGCCTAACGAAGCAATCCCACTGACACTTGATTTTGATGGCGTAACAACTAAAAACGCACAGGGCAAGAAGATCGTTAAAGCAGGTACTCCAATCGGAGCAAACGGCAAGGCTGACAATACAGCTACAGTAGTGGGTATCTTAAGGTTTGATGTAACAGAGGACAGACCACAGGGCGTACTGCTTAAGAAAGCATATCTCAACACAAAGGTAGCAGAAGCACACTCAGGCGTTACATATGACGCAGCAGTTAAGACAGCTCTTCCAATGATTGTATTTGAATAATAACAGGAGGTAAACAGATGTTAATTAATGAAGTATTAGACAGTAAGTCTATTGCATTATCAGCAACAGAAAACGCTAGTAATCAGATACCTTATCTTGGTTTACAGTGGTTTCCTGAAAGAAAGAAACAGGGACTTGATTTAAGTTGGATTAAGACGCATAAAGGACTTCCAGTTTCACTTGCACCATCCAACTTTGACACGATTCCAACTCTTAGAGCTAGAGAGGGATTAAGCAAGGAAAAAACACAGATGGCATTTTTCCGTGAGGGAATGACAGTTGGCGAAGAGGAAATGCTTGAAATCGAGCGTATTCAGTCAGCAGACGACCCTTATCTTGCAAGCGCTTTAGCAAGCGTATATGACGATACTAACAACCTTGTAAGCGGTGCAGAAGTTGTACCAGAGCGTATGAGAATGTCACTTCTTTCTACAAATGCAGGTCATCCGGTAATTGCTATCGTAAGTGATGGCGTTCAGTATGCTTACGATTATGACAAGGATGGTTCATACGCAAAAGACCATTACGCAAAGTTAACCGGCACAAGTATGTGGAGCGATACAACCAATTCAAAGCCACTTACAGACCTTAACAATGCAAGAAAGAAGTTACAGAAACAGGGCAAGATTGCCAGATATGCACTTATGAACAGCAATACATTCCAGTATCTGCTTGACAATGCACAGATAAGAAACTCAATCCTTGCACAGAACCTTACAGCAACTATTGAGGTTGACGATGATACTGTTATTTCAGTAGTACAGAAGAGAACAAAGCTCACTATCGTGCTTTACGATAAGATGTACATTGATGATGATGGCAAAGAGCAGTATTTCTACCCAGATAACAAGGTTACACTTCTTCCGGAGGGCAGTCTTGGCAGCACTTGGTTTGGTACTACACCGGAAGAAAGAACTGCAAGGCAGGTAGCTGATGTGGATGTAACAGTATATGGTGTAGGTATTACAGTTGCTACAAAGACAGAGTACGGACCACCTATGAAGATGTCAACATTCGCTTCCGAAGTTGTGCTTCCATCATACGAGAATATGGATAGCACATTCGTATATGAGGTTCATAGCGAAGAGTAGGAGGTGCAACTATGAAATATCCACATATAGTGGTTCATAATGGCAAATGGTATAGTGCAGGCGAAGAAGTCCCGGAAAATAACAATTCTGGGGCTTCTTTTGACTATAGCAAGACAACCATTAATCGTATGTCTACATCTGATTTACAGGCTTTTGCCACAGAACAAGGTATAGACAACGCAGAAGAACTTACAGGAGCAGAGTTGAAGAAGCTGTTAATTGAGAAATTAGGATTATAGGAGCTTAAACTATGGAATACACCACATTAGAACAAGTTAAAATCAGACTTAAACAATTTCATATTGATACGGTCACAAATGATGATGAAACAACATCTGATGTGGTAGTGTTCGATAACAAAGAAGATAATCCGGCAATCGAACAGCTTATTAAGCAGGCTACAGAAGATGTAAAGGCAAGAAGAAATTACCCTGACAACTACACAGATGAAATGATAACCGAGGACTTGAAGAAATTTGAGAGCGTCATTGTTAATCTGACTGTCTATGACCATTCACAAGCAGGTGAAGCATTTATGGCAAGCTACAATGAGAATGGTGTCAACAGAACTTGGAGAGATAGAGATAGCTTGTTTGTTGGGGCATTTCCGTTTGCTAAAAGCTTATCTACCAAGTTGTAGAAAAAGTAAATTATCTGTAATGCAGATAAGGCTATAGAAGATTGTGCGTTACCAATATGGTAGCAGGCGGCACACATTAAGGGTGGTGGGCGGTGTGCCATTATTGATTATGAAAGGCGGTATATCAATGCCAACAGCAGTAATTATAAGTATTATTTCGGTTACTTTTTCCGTCTTTTTCGGGCTGTTTACATTAGGACTTAATCTTAAGAACAGCAAAAAGTCTGACAAGGCAGAACTTACGGAGCGTGTAAAGGAAAATACACGCATAAATATGAAACTTGACACAATATCAGGCAACACAACAGAGATAAAGAATGAAGTTATAGAAATGAGAAAAGAACTTAATTCTCACGATAGTCGAATTGTCAAGGTTGAAGAAAGTGTAAAGTCAGCACACCACCGAATAGACGGATTGGAAACACGGCTTAATGAAGATAAGGAGGTATAGCAGAATGGAAATTATGCAGGTATTAATCGCAAATATGACAATTATCTTAGCGATTGTCGGGGCGTTAGCTTTTGTAGTGTCCGTAATTACACAAGTAATTAAGGGCATTGGAGTATTTAATAAAGTGCCTACAGATATTATAGTATTTATCCTGTCAATCGGTATTACTGTAGTGGCTTTCGTTGCCTATATGCAGTATATTCAGATGACAATACTGTGGTATATGATTCTTGCGGCAATTATGGCAGGTTTTGTTGTTGCTTTTGTGGCAATGTATGGTTGGGAAAAACTGTCTGAATTATGGAAGCGATTTGGCAAGGATGTGAAGTAATATGCTTGACATCAATAAGCAGGCTATGAAGTATTCGCTTCAAGGACAGACAGTAACCATTTACGAAAGAGATGATGACGGCAATATCCTTTATTACACCAATAATGACGGAAACCCTTATCTTGATGACGAGGGGAATAAAATGCCTAAAGTCCTTGAAGAAAAGATAGGTTTTTCAAAACCTGAGGATTTTGAAGCAAACATAGCTTTCAGCGGCGGAGAAGCACAGAGCAAAGAATACGGCTTTGATACCGCTGATTTTGACGCTATTTTACTGACGGATAGGAATGAGTTGCCTATTCAAAAAGGCGACCTTATTTGGCTTGATAGCAAGCCTACATACACATCTGACAGCCTTGTTGATGAAACGTCGGCAGACTTCACGATTGTAGGCATTAAGCCAGCATTGTACTCAACCAAATATATGCTTAAAGCGGTTGTGAAGTAGGTGTAATATGGCAAGACATACAATTAAAATATCCTTGTCTCAAAATTCGATAAATGAAGCTATCAGACAGCTAAAACAATACAAGGAATGGATTACTGAAAAGACTTACCAACTTGTTAAAGAACTTGCGGAAGTTGGAATACCTGTCATAGATGAAAATATGGCAAAAGCAAACTACACTTACGATGCAGAAGGCATCAGAAGCGGTTCCAACACAAACCATTATACATACGTCAAACTCCGGTCCTTTGGCGACTACAATGAAGCAATACTAATTGTAGAGGGCAAAGAACTTATGTTTATTGAGTTTGGAGCCGGTATTTTTTACAACGGAGAAGCAGGCACAAGCCCACATCCAAAGGGCGAAGTAAATGGAATGGTAATTGGTTCCTATGGCGAAGGACACGGCGTTCAAAAGATATGGGGATATTATGCAGACAGCGGAGAACTCATTCTTACGCACGGCGTAGAAGCACAAATGCCTGTTTACAAGGCTGATATGGAAATAATTCAAAAATACGCAGAAGTAGCAAGGAGAGTGTTTAGTTAATGGCAAATGCTAATGATTGGGCGACAGACCTTGAAAGTACAGTTGTAGCACTTGTCAAGGCTAAGAGCTTACCACAGTTACAAAAGAAATATCCCAAGGTTAGAATTACTGACGAGGGAGAAAGCAGCGGTTCGGCAGTATTCCCTACCGTATACATTCATTTACTAACCCCAACCGAACAAGGGCAAACACTTGACGGACAAACGATTAACGCATTGTTAGCGACATTCCAAGTAGATGTCACAACTAACACAAGCAAGTCTGATTGCCGCAAGGTTATGGCAACAGTTATGAATGTTTTTAAAGAGATGAGATTTCAAGGCAAATCATTGCCGGAAACTTCAATAAACAACAAGATACATCACAGCGTGGCACGCTTTAGTCGTGTTATCGGTGCGAATGACAGACTAATTTAGCAACAAAGAGCAGAAATGCTCTTATTTTTTTATCCAACAGGAGGTAGACAAATGGCAAATGCAGTAGCAGGGTTAAGCACATTAGGCGTTACTTTTTCTTACGGCGTTGAAACAACGGCAGGAACAAAGCCAACAGCCTTTAAGTTGCTTTCAAGAATTAACTCTATTGGCGAAATCACAGTAACACCGGAACCAATAGACGCTTCGGCACTTGAAGACAGACAGACAAGAAACATTGCCGGAAGAGATACTGTATCTGACACAGTTACAGTCACAGTAAACAAAACAGACGAAACTATTGAGGAATGGAAAGCTGTTATCACCGCTTACAACGGTTTAACCGGCGGTAAGAGAATGTGGTTCCAGGAGATTACTCCGGGCATAACAGACGCAGAGTTCTTTGTAGCACAGCCACCATCAAAGTTACCAATCACAAGTAAGGAGCAGAACGGACTTCTTGCAATGGCACTTAACCTCATTATTGAGGAAATGGTAGGCACTGACACAAAGGTAGAACCTACACCGGGGGAATAGTCAGTCAGTCACTTAATACAACAAATGCTGTTGTGACTGACGAGGAAGAAACAGCGGATTACACGCCAATAGGCGAATAACAAGTCAGTAAAGGGCGGTCTAAGGACTGCCCCTTTCCTATAGAAGATATAGGAGGAAAGGAAAATAACTATGGAAATTAAAGCAAATGGAAAAGAATATGCACTTAGATTTAGCTTTGACGCAGCAGAGGACAGAACTATTGTTCAGAAAATGTTCAATTATCTTACAGGTTCTTCAATGTTTGAGGATATGGACGGAAATCCAGTTCAGAGAGCACTTGAAGGAGCAGCGATAACAGTCGGAAATATGCCACAGACTTGCATAGACGCAGTCTATGCAGGATGTCTTGAAAAAAACGCTGTAACAAGAGAAGAAGCTAAACAGATAGCAAGAGCATATTTAAGTGAAAACAAGAAAAATTACAGGGATTTATTCCTTGAAATAATAAAAGCAATGGAAGAAGACGGTTTTTTCGACCTGTCGGGAATAACATCGTCTCTGAACGCAATGGCGGAGAACATAGAGAAGCAGATGGCGGAAGAAAATCCCGAAAAATAGACATCCATAAGCTAATATGGGAAAAATATTTTCCTGTGGCTTTTGCTATGGGAATTACGATAGAAGAATTTAAGCACATGACACCTACAGAATTTGAATACTGCCTAAAAGGTTACAAAATACGGAGAAATGCACAAAACATAGACTTGTGGACGTATGCTATAACCTATCTTATCCCAGCAATCAAATTCGGTGTTAGAAGTGGAGCTTGGGGAAAAGATAAGGTAGATTTCCCTAGCGAACCTATCAACTTGAATAATAACGAAGAACCAACAGAAGATGAGATTGAGAGAAAACGAAAAGAATTTGCACTGCAAATGAAAACAATGAAGGCTAATTGGGATTTAACTCACAAAAAAGGGTAATAAGACAATAGTTTTATTACCCTTTATTTTTTATAAAAAGGCAGGTGCAAGGCGTGGAATTAGATTCATTAGAGATAAAAATACAAGCGACAGCGACTAAAGCGAATAATGCTATCGACAACATGATAACAAGGCTTGAAAAGCTGTCGGGGACATTAACCAGTATTAACGGCACATCATTATCCGGGCTTGCGAATGGTGTTAATAGGCTTGCGACAGCAATGCAGACGATGAAAAATGTCGGAACGGCAGATTTTACAAGGCTTGCCAAAAATATCACAAAATTAGGCAGCATAAACACTGTTTCATTGAACAATACGGCTAGTTCGCTATCGCATATTACACGGGCATTTAGCAATTTAGCAAATGTTCCTCAAAATGCCGCAAGTATAGGCACTCTTGCACAGGGCATAAGCAGACTTGGAAGTAGAAGTGTTCAAAATGCGACAGTTAATATTCCGAGACTTACAGCAAGCCTTATAACAATGCTACAACAACTGTCGAGAGCACCGGCGGTAAGTAATGGAGTGATAAGACTTGCGGATTCACTTGCTAATCTTGCATCCCAAGGAAGCAGAGTTAATACGGCTTCTGCAAGCCTTCAAGGTTCGCTGAACAATACAAACAAAGCTGCAAAGAGAACCCACAAAGGAGTAAAAAGCCTTGCTTCTATTTTTGGTAAACTATATGCTAATTTCTTTTGGGTTATAAGAGGTATGAAAAGCCTCTGGAAGTCTATAGAAAGTACCGCAGACTACATAGAGGCATTTAACTACAAGGCTGTGGCTTTCGGGAAAATAGGCTCTGAATGGGGCAAAGAATATGAGAAATACGGCTATAGCAATGCAGAAGCCTACGCAAATAGTTTTTCAAAAAGAGTTGATGAACTCTTAGGGAAATTATCCGGGTTAAGCGTAGATGTTAAAGGCGGATTAATTAAAGCTGATTCTGCTAAAAACCTTGGACTTAACATACAAGAGATAACGCAGTATGCTTCGCAGTTAGCTTCTGTCACTAACTCATTAGGGCAGACAGGCGAAGCGACAACAGCAATAACAAAGTCAATGACAATGTTAGCAGGCGATATAAGCTCGCTTTTTAACGTGGACTATTCAACAGTAGCCACAAACTTACAAAGTGGCTTAATCGGGCAGTCAAGGGCATTGTATAAGTATGGTATTGATATTACCAATGCCACATTAGCAACATACGCTTATAACTTAGGGATAACTAAGAGCGTAAGTGAAATGTCACAGGCTGAAAAACAACAGTTAAGATTTATTGCAATTCTTGACCAATCTAAGGTATCTTGGGGCGACTTGGCAAACACTATCAACAGCCCTAACAATATGCTTAGACAGTTCAAGACAAACTTGTCTGAAACAGGAATGGTATTAGGACAAATCTTTGTTCCGGTGTTGCAAAAAGTAATGCCTGTTGTAAATGGCGTAACAATAGCTTTTAAAAGGCTTCTTGTCAGTATTGCTCAATTTGCAGGAGTTAAGATTGACTTTGAGAGCTTCGGACAGAGTGGCTATAAAGATACAACAGACGGATTGGAAGATATTTCGGATGGCTATGACGGAGTAGCTGAAAGTGCGAAAAAAGCAGCTATTTCCCTTATGGGGTTTGATGAAGTCAATAAACTTTCCGAAAATAGTGATAGCAGCGGTAAAAACACAGGAACCGGGGATATTGACTTAACAGATAAAATTGTCGAAGCTGCAAGCGAATACGAAAAAGTATGGCAGAAAGCCTTTGACAATATGAATAATAAAGCCAATGAATGGGCGGATAAATTTGAAAGTAAACTTTATTTCCTTAAGAACATAGGCAAGTTAATTGCCAACGGCGAATATTATAAAGCCGGAGAAACCATTGCTAAAAAACTTAGTAATGGTATTCACTCTTTCGGGTGGGACAAGACAGGAACATTCATTGGAAAAAGCATTACTAACACGTTAGATTTAGTTGCCGGGTTTACAAATAACTTTAATTGGAAACGGCTTGCAAGCGACCTTACTTCTTTAATTAACAATGCAATAAAGAATATTAAGCCTAAGAGTTTTGCAAGTGCAATTAACGGCATTTTAAATGGAATATGGGATTTTGTAACAACCTTTTTTAAGACACTTAATTGGAAACAGTTTGCTAGCTTTATCGGGCGACTCTTACAAGAAATTGATTGGGGAACTGTAGCAAAAATAGGACTTGCCGTAGGAATGGGTAAATTAGCAAAGACAGCCGCAACAAGTTTCTTTGGTGGTTTTAAATCCCAAGTGTCAACTGGCAACTTAGTGAGCGGAGTTGGAAGCGTAATGGCTTTAGCAGGCACAAAAGTAGGAAGCGCATTTATAAGTGGACTTACTTCTCCGTTTGGGGCAGTTGCAACAATAGTAGGAGGAGTAACCGCAGCGGTTCTGATATATGAGACCAAATATTACAGAGAACTTGCAGAACTTTATGAAAAGGCTAGAGGAGAAGTTGATGAAATAACGCAAAAATTTGTTGATGACATTGACACCTCGAATGACAAGATAAAAGAACTTGCTGACGGAATTTACGATTCATTCCAAAAAAACGATACAAACACGCAAGCTGACAAGCTCAAAATAATAGCAGATAAATACTTTGAGTTAGCAGATGGTGCTGACAAGAGTGCAGAAGCCTTACAAAAACTTGATGAGTACAAGAAAATACTTATCGAAGAGGGCGGAGAACAATTTAAGACAATACTTGATGATGAAAACAGCAGTTTGGATGACCAGAAAGAGAAAATTTATGATGTCATAGACGCATTGAAAGCAAAAGGTTTACAGGAAGCTGCGTCAAAGGGAATAACCGAGACAACAGACCTCATTATGGAACAGCGTAACACTTATGACAAAAGCAAGAGTGAAACGAAAAAAGCACAGCAGAAAGCGGTCAATCTTCAAGCTGAATATCAGATTGGGCAAGACCAAATGAGGACATACCTTGCCGAACATTACAAATATGGCAATTTTCAACCTATATTAAGTAAAGACGGCAAAAAAATCATTCAAGACACGGCAGAAGTAGCAAATAAGTTTTGGGACATGTACGACAAGTACGCAGATGAAGCATTCAACGAGACATTGCCAAACGGACTTAGAAAGTCGGATAAGAAAATAGCAGAAATAACTGCTAGTAGTAAAAACGTAGGAAAACAGTGGCGAGACGCTACTGCAAACTACGAAGCACTTAACGAAAAATACAGGGAAAGTGCAGATGTATTGGCAAATCTTGAGACACAGCTTGATTATTATACCTCTATTGCAAGCGGAGCAATAGACACCCAAACATCGTTGTATGCTTATCAAGAGCAAAAAGCCAACGATACAAAGACACGCTATAAGGAATTAGCTGAAAATATAACAAGTGTAAGTGACGTTTTGAAAAATACAGATGCCACTAGCCAAACAGTTTCAAGCAAAATGGAAGAAGGCTTTAATCCAAGTAAATGGAAAGGAATAGGAACAACTTCTATAAGCAATTACATCGGTGGAATAGGAGACCCTGCTAAGACACAGTATGGTGTTCAAGTGGCACAACAGGTAGCACATAAAATAGCGGGACCATTTAACACAAAATCAGATTTTGCAAGCTATGGTAAATACAGTATTCAAGGTTACCTTGAAGGATTAAAAGCCGAATGGGGTAACAGAGTTAAGAAAGGCTTAGAAACTGTTACAGATGGAATTAAGAATATCTTCAAAAAAGGATTTAAAATTTCTTCTCCATCAAAACTTTTCAAGCAATACGGTAAGTGGACACTTGAAGGATATGACATAGGTTTTGAAAATCAAGCTAGAGAAACCTATCAGATGGTAACAGGTTGGAGCGACAAGATTGCTAACGTTCCTGAAAGCCTTGGGGAATACAATGCGGACTATTCTGCTAGTTACAGCAATGAAGTTACCGCTGAATACAGTTCGTCAGAACAGGTGGCACTTATGCAGGAACAGAACCGCCTTTTAAGGGAATTACTTAACAAGGAAACTGTAATTGTTCCAAACGAAAACGGAATTTTCAATACTGTTAGAAGACAAGCCAATGAGTATGTCAGACAAACAGGCGACTTGCCTTGGACAGTATAAAGGAGGAATAGGATGTTTTTAGAAATAAATGATGTGGATATTTCGCCTTATATTAAGTCCTTGCAGCCAAGTCACGAATCAATATGGAACAGCAAGGCAGGGCGAAGCATAGACAGCGAAGCAACGTTTGTCGGAAGAATTGTGGCAAGAAAATGGAAGTTACAGGCAAAGACGATACCTTTATCGCAAGAAAAAGTAGCCAAGATAGTCGGATTGTTAGAACAGTCCGACTTTTTTAGTGCAAAATTCATCCCAACAAATGGAACTGATTTTATTAAAAAGAATTTTTACGTCGGCTCTATCAGTACACCGGTTTACAGTTACAATGACGAATTGTCAAACGTAAGATACAGTGAATTATCATTCGACATTATAGAAAGGTAGGCAAATGAAAATGACTTATACAAATTCACAAATTGCAAAAATGTACAATGACATTCAAGCAATCAAAAAATACAAATTTAAGGCGAATACGGCTTTTACAGTAATAAAAAATGCAAAGGTACTTAAAAATGCCATCGAGCTTTTTGACGAAGCAAGACGTAACCTCTTGGAAACATATGCTGAAAAAGATGAAGCAGGGAATGCAAAGATTGAAAATGGCAATTATGTTATTTCCAATAAAGAGGAATTTGCAAAGGAGTTCATATCTTTGCAAAATGCCGAACAGGACATAGATTTCTCAAAAATCAAACTGTCGGATATTTCAGAAATTGAGATAGAAGCAGAATTAATGGAGACAATGTGCGAATTTATTGAAGAGTAGGTGGTTGAATGTATTCTACAAGTGAAGCATTGACAAACGCAATTATCAACGGCGAACCAATCAACAAAGAATTACGATTACTTGACAGCGACGGAGTGGTTATTAAAACCATTAAGTCGCTTAAATTATATAGTGGAAGCAACAGCACAAGCAGAATACAGATAGGTTCGACCAATTCTTCTTACATGGAAGCAAGTATTGAATATGACAAGGTTCTTGCAAACAGAGAAATGGCATTATACTGTGGCATTGATAGTGAAATGATACCAATGGGTATATATAAGATAATGCAAGAACCATCAGAAGATGACGGAATAATTTCGTTCAAAGCCTATGACAGAATGAGACTTCTTGACAAGCTATATGAACCGAAAGTAGTTATCCCTAATGGCTTTAAAAATGTTGTAGATGACATTGCCAAACAATGCGGCGTTACAGTAAATTTCAGTTACACCGGCGGAACTGTCAGAAATTACATTAAAGGGTATACCTGCCGAGAAATGATAGGGTACATCGCTTCTATGCTTGGAGAGTTTGCCTACTTTGATAGACAGGGTGTGCTTAATTTTGGGTGGTACGCCTGGGGAAAACCAGTCGAAAAAACACTTAGCTCATTTTGGAGTTTAAAAAAAGACAGCAGTGATTACAAAGTAACAGGCGTTGAATTTATTGTAAACAGCGAGACAAGATGGCTTGCAGGTAGTGAACCTAATATCATTTATTGCTCTAACCCTCTTGCAGACCTAAAAGACGCAGAAAATGTTTATTACGGACCTATGAAAGACTTAACGTACCGCCCGGCAGAAATCAGTATGCTTGATGACATTCGCCTTGATGTGACGGATGTTGTTAAAGTGACATTACTTGACGGAACTACAATAAGAGTGCCTTGTATGACACTTAATCAAGATTTTACCGCAAGTGAAACAAAGGTTAAAGCGGTAGGAAATGCTGACGGAGAAGCAAGCAATTATTCGGGACCACTTACAACAGCAATGGATAGATTGACAACTGACTTGTTACTGACAAACAGGGTGGTTGCGACCAAAGTCGACGCTGAATGGGTAAGAGCTAACACAGTAACAGCAGATAAAATAACAGCTATACAGGCTGAAATCGACGAAATAAACGCAAACAACATCACTACTGATAACTTGTCTGCAAATGTTGCTAAACTTGGTTATCTGACAGCAGATAGTGCCATAATCAAGGGGAAATTAGACGCAAATGAGTTATCTGCGGAAGTTGCAAAGTTAGGTTATTTGACCGCTGATAGTGCTGTGATTAAGGGAAAGTTAGACACTAGCGAATTATCGGCAGAAGTAGCAAAACTTGGCTACTTAACGGCGGATAGTGCGGTCATAAAAGGAAAGTTAGATACGAACCAATTATCAACAGAGGTTGCAAAGTTAGGCTATATGACAGCAGATGAAGCGGACATAAAGTATGCCAATATCAAACTCACAAACATTGAAACCGCAAACGTGGCTACATTGCTTGCAAATGTTGGATTGATTGACCGTGCAACCGTAGTTGAGGGACATATAACAGGCTTTCTTGACAGCGTAGAGGTAAATGCAAACAAGATAACCGCAGGAACACTTGTTGCGGATAGAATACTTCTCAAAGGTTCGGAAAATGGATTGCTTTACGCACTTAATAACCTTGGCGAACTGACAAGCACTACGGTTGACAGTTTAGACGGATATGTACTCACTGACCGTACAATCAATGCAGATAAGATAGTCGCAAGTAGCATAACCGCAAATGAACTTGATGTTGCGAACATATTCGCTGATAATGCGGTAATCTCAACGATTACTTCACAAGAAGCGTTTATCAATGCTATCAGTACAAATAGTGTGGTTGTAGGTGCAAAGAAAACCGCTGACGAGATTAAAGAGAATATCTACACTCCAAACACCACCACGATTGACGGTGGGAAAATTACAACCAATTCCATAAAAGCTAAACAGATTGACGTTACTAACTTGTTTGCACAAGACATTACCGCAAGTGGAACTATTACAGGTGCTAAACTGTATGGTACATATTTGGAATCGGCAAGTGGTAAGATTGCAGATTTCAACATTACGGAAAATGGCTTTTCAAGAGAGCTTGATTGGGTAGACCAATGGAATAGTAGTGCCGCAACCATAACAGGAAGTTACAAGGCTTGGTGTGAAATAACCCCAAACGGAGCCGGACAAATTAACATCGGTGCAGGAGTAGGAACTTTTACTTACAAATGTCCGACTATCAGATGTGGATATTACGATAGAAGTCAAGACGGAAAAACTGTAACAAAAATAACGTCTTTTGAAACAGATATGATGGGGATTAGCACAAATTACTTTAAGGCAGACAAGATTATTAGCGATTTAATCCCAATTCCAGCAACAGACGATGTACCTACTCCGTCTGGGGATAGGGCAACTTTTCCTAATCTTGGCTCTCCACAACAAACTTGGCAAAATTTATATGTTAAAAGTATATATGTTAAGGCAGGTATAGGAGATGTAGGAGATGAAACAACAGGAAATATTCAGGCTTCTGGCAAAATCACAGCACAAGGCGACATTATCGCAGGACTTGGAACGGATAAGCAAGTGAGTTTACAAGGGCTAAAAGATACAACTACTCAAATAAGAGGCAAGTCTATTTTCAGTATTAATAATTATGGCGCAGGAGCGTCAAAAAAAGGTAGTTCAGTATCGCTTTGGAAAGATAGTGCAACTCTTACTCACGGGTTTTACATTGCGATTATTTCGGCAGTAATATCAACAAATACTGACACTAGCCGTATTGAATTATTAGCCAACGGCAATGTACTTGTGGCTGCGCGTACAAATTCAACCACTTATGAAAGAGTGCTTGCAGTACATAATTTTGGTGTTAGTGGTGAACAAAGTTTTAATTTTGAATTAGTAGCAAAAAGCCAAGACGCTAGCTCAACTGTTACTGTTCCTGGTTATAGGACCTATAGTGTCTTAATATTCAAAATTGGTTAGAAAGGAAAAAAATGAAAGCAATAATCAATGAAAAGTTATACGATACAACAACATCAGAAGTTGTTTACATAGGGAATATGGAAGCCTTATATAAAACCAAAAATGGGGCGTATTTCAGAACTTCAAGCGAGGGAATACAGCCTATGGGAATTGAAGAAGTCAAAGAATATCTCGGAATTAAAGACGTAGACGCTTACGTTAAAGAATTTGGTTCTGTAGACATTGCATAGTAAAGGAAAGGAGACTTAATCATGTCAAGAATTTTAAGAACTGGTGAAAATCAGATTACACAATCTTATCAGCAACATTATGACAAAGTTCATTCGGGAAATGGATGGGCTATCGGTGTTGACGTTGTAAAGAAAACCAATCAATGTGATAGTATTATAGCACATACTGACGGAACGGTTGTTAAAGTTATGGATAAGATGACAGGAACGAACTGTGTTCATGACCCAGAGGGAATGGGTTATGGAAATTATGTTATGATAGAGCATGAAAATCGTTATGTGACGTTGTATGCTCATCTCAACAGCGTTAAAGTCAAAGAAGGACAGGAAATCAAGAAAGGTACAATATTAGGCTATATGGGTAACACAGGATTCAGTTATGGAGCACACGTTCATTTTGAGGTTAGAAAATACAAGAGCCTTAATGTGACAATCGGTATTCACGATACAAGGAACTTCGATTGGCTCAATCCTGAACCTTACCTTGACGCAGATTTGCCAATCGTTGAACCTAGTAAAAATGTTGTAGGCTTCTTAGATGTGGCAAAAATGGATGGCAAAGACCGATTATTTGTCAGCGGATGGACTTATGGTGGAAGTGGAGATGTCAAAATCAAAATATCCAAAGCTGGTGTGAACTATTATCTTTATGATATAAAAGCTAATCAGTCAAGAATAGACGTATTAGAAGCAGGTTATCCAACAGACAAGGTAGGATTTAGTGATACTTGCCCGGTTGCATTAGCTGACGGAACATACAATGTAGAAGCATACGTTGATAATGTGAAGTTGACTAATACTAAGCAGATTACAATTAAGAGAGAGCTTGCAAGATATAGTTATGCTTCTTACCCTGGTACAAGTAATGATTATTACAGAGTAAGAACATCATTCCATAACGAAAAATCAAGCAAAGGGTCATTCCATTCATTCGCATTAGCTTTCGACGAGTGGGGCAGAAACAAGGATAAAGGTTATCACATCTATGACAAGTTGGGCAGACAGCTTGATTAATTGCAAAATAAAAGATGTTGTGTCGAAACTTGCGAATTGAACCGCCTTTAATCGGTTTTATAAACGTGATAAATTAAAAAAGTCCTCTAAGGGGACAATTTCAAGTTCTGGTGGGGCAATATTTGATTGGCGTTGGTATTGCCCCTAAAAAGAAAAGGTAAGAGAATCCTCTTACCTTTAATTTACGACTTCTTTTTTCTAAAGTGGCAATACAAAGAAGTTGCAATCCCTAATAAAGAAGAAACTATAATCATATAAAACCCGGCTGTTCTTTCGATTGGTGGGGTTGTGCCAATAGCATTAAATAATTTTTCGGCTTCCGGGGTATACTTCATTTTTACTAAAGAAAAAACAAACGCACAAATAAAACTGAAACTTGCACCAATAGGGACTTCTTTATATAAAAACAGAAATGCAACAAATCCAGCTATAAGACACCAACATCCTTTTGAAATAGATATTTTAAAAAGGTTGTAGCTTATTCCTAATGTTTTAGCAAATGGAACAAGTGTGCCTATAATTATTAAAGCAGAAAGAAACATTCCGAAGTAGCTTGCTATCTTATATTCTCTCTGATTATACTTTTCCTTTGAATAATGTATAATGCAATACGGACATTGCATATACGTTTCTTTTCTGATTACAGCCCCGGTATAATCTTTAATTTCTCTTTCGTATGCGTGCATTTTATTCCCACATCTTTCACATATCATATCATCCATATAAACCACTCCTTAGTCTTTTATAAAGTAAACTGTCGAAACTTGCGATTTGTTTATCATCGCAATAAAAACAGTTATGATATATTTATAAAGTAAATTATATGACAGCATTTTGCTATTGACAATATAGAACATTTGTTCTAATATTAGGTTATCGCTATTTAGTTTTGGGAGGGTTGAAATGGAAAAAGATTATAAGCAGGAAGTTATCAGCTTGATTGACAACTGTTCTAATGATAATTTCTTGAAATTTTTATTTGAATTGGTTACATCATTTAAAAAAAAAGTGGGGCATTTAATGCCCCTCTTTCTCATACCAATAGGCTATGTTGTCAAATATAGTTTGTTGGTGCTCTTTATTAAGTTCAGTTAATTTCTTAACACTATCAAATAATTCTTTATCTGACATTAAGTCGGGAATTATATCAGCATTTTCACTTGATAAATTATCTTCCCATCCCATTAAATACGAAGGAGAAATATTAAGAACATTCGCTACGGCTTGAACTTTATCGCTTGGAATATTTGTTACAACATTATTCTCATACTTATATAATGTCTGTTTAGAAACGCCTATCTTTTCGGATAATTCCACCTGCGATATTCCATTAAGCTCTCTTTGCTCCTTAATTCTGTCTCCGACAGTTCTAATCATCAGTGTTTCCTCCTTTCCTATTGGTAACTTAATTATAGCACAAAAAAGTTACAAGTCAAGAAAAAAATAACTTGACAAGTTACTTTTAAGGTGTATAATAAGAGTAACTTCAAAAGTTACGGAGTTAGAAAGGAGACGAGATAATGGTTGATACAAACAAACTTCGTGGGATTATTGCCGAAAACGGAAAGACGCAGACAGAAGTTGCACAAATGATAGGTGTAACGCCCAAGACTTTCTATTTGCGAATGCACAAGGGCATTTTTGGCAGCAACGAAATTCAGATTATGATTGATAATCTGAATATTGAAAATCCTATGGATATTTTTTTTGCAAAGAAAGTAACCTCATAAGTTACTAAGAAAAGGAGAATGAAATGAACGAATTACAGATTTTTAATTCGGAAGAGTTTGGAGAAATCCGAACCATTACAAAAAATGATGAACCTATGTTTTGTTTAGCTGATGTATGTAAGGCATTGGAACTTGAACAGGTAAGCAGAGTTAAGGCAAGGCTTAAAACAGATGGGGTTACTACAAGTAAGGTCATCGACAGATTAGGCAGAGAACAGGAAGCTACATTTATTAATGAAAGCAACCTTTACAAGACAATCTTTCAGAGCCGTAAAGAAAGTGCAGAGAGATTTACAGAATGGGTTACATCAGAGGTTCTTCCGTCAATCAGAAAGAATGGCGGTTACATAGCAGGACAGGAAACATTATCTGATGAAGAACTTATGGCAAAGGCACTTCTTGTAGCCAATAACAAGATAGCTGAAAGAGACAAGATAATCGAGCAGAAACAGGCAAGAATTGAACAGATGAAACCTAAAGAGATTTTTGCAGATGCCGTAGCAACAAGCCACACATCAATTCTTGTCGGAGATTTAGCAAAGTTAATTTGCCAGAATGGCTACCAGATAGGTGCTAAGAGACTTTTTAGTTGGCTTAGAGATAATGGCTATCTTATTAAAAGAAAAGGGGCTGATTGGAATATGCCAACGCAGAAATCTATGGAAATGGGCTTATTTGAAATTAAAGAAAGCACTCACATAAACGGCAGTGGATGTAATGTGACTACTAGAACCCCAAAGATAACCGGCAAAGCACAGGTCTATTTTGTAAATAAGTTCTTGAAAGGAGCCAAGAATGAAACAGCCTAAAGCCTTGACAAGAGATTTGAAAATTGCCGCATCTGCCTATGGGCTTATTCCTAGTCAGTGGATGTTGCTTAAAGATGATGGTGGAAGCTATGTAACACTTATAAGTAAAGACGGCAAGAAACAGAAAACGATTGATAGATACGCAAGGGTAAAGAAAAGATGAATAAAAGAAAAGCAATAATTAATGTTTCCGCAGCTGTGCTTGTGATTATTCCTATTGTGATAGGGAAGATGAAAGCAACCAAGGCAACAATTTCTACAGAAAATGAAACGGTTGCTTGTGAGATTGAAACGGAAACTTTTGAAACTGAAAAAACAACGGAATATTTTACACCAGATTATAACTTATGTGTTGAAAAAGACAAGTACAGTTTTATTCCGTTAAGCAAGAGCGACAGGGAAATAATAAGAAGCTCCTGTGAAAAATACAACATTGACTATGACTTGATGTTAGCTGTAGCAAAACAGGAAAGCTGTTATCAGATGTCAGCATACAATCCTATATCCGGGGATTATGGAATGTTCCAGATTAATGCTAAAACTTGGAATATGACAGCCAATGAGAATGGCTTGTATGACTACAAGTATTCCCTTAAAGATAATTCCGAGATGGCTTGTTACATTATGAGCCTTTGTATGGAAGAAGCTAATGAGGACACCCGGATTGCTTTGAACTACTACAGAACAGGAACACCTAATGCAAAGTATGAAGCAGAAAGCGACTATGCAAGCATTATTTTAGAAGAATTGAAAAAAATAAGGAGAATGAGTGAATGATAATAACAGATTTTAACGAAATGCCAGTTGGAGACTTGGAGAAAATCTCACAGGGACTGCCTATTAGTTTTGTAATTGAAGATGGCAAAATAACCAAGGCAGAAAGGAGAGAAGAATGAATAACGCAAGAATGTCCGGAACAATGACAACTCCCCCTTGTTTGCTTTGGACAGCTAAAAATGGAGAAGAATTTTACACTTTTGATATATCGGTCAAAAGAGACAGTGGGATTTATGATATGGTTCCTGTGATAATCAAAAAGGATAATCTTATCGACAGCACCGATGGCAGGATAACTCTTAACGGAGAAATCAGAAGCAGAAATTCTGACGGACACCTGTTAGTGTACTTTTACGCAACGGAAAGCATGATTTATTCAGGAATTGATGAAAATGTAGTTTCCCTTGAGGGAATTGTGTGTATCAAGAAAGAAATCAGGGAAACCCTTTTTTCAAAAAAGAAAATTACCGATTTTTCACTTGCTGTTGACAGGAAATATAATTGGAAATCCGACTATATCCCTTGCATAGCTTGGGAACGCAGTGCGGAAGTAATTAATGATGATATTGCTGTAGGCACAGGAATCGGAATTACGGGCAGATTTCAGTCAAGGGATTATATGAAGAATGGCGAAAAGAAAACAGCCTTTGAAGTATCAGTTATGGACCTTGAATGGTAGAAAGGATAGTTTATGGAGTTAAAAAAAGTAGTACTTGAAAACTTTATGTGCTATGCACACGCAGAATTTGATTTTTATGCCATTACAAAGATTATGGCTAAGAATGGTAAAGGCAAGTCAACTATTGCAACGGCTTATCTGTGGTGCTTATTCAACTGCGATTATGAATTAAAGGATAATCCGGTTGTCAGACGAGAGGTTGACGGAAAATCCGTTGATGATATGGATACAAGTGTTGAACTTACACTTGATGTTGATGGAAAAGAAATCACTATGAAGAAAGTACAGAAGCGTACTTATGAAGAAGTAATAAAGGACGGAGTTGTTATAACAACTGTAAAAGACCCTAATTCATATTATATCAACAGCGTTTCAAAGACATTAAAGGCATTCAATGAATATCTTGATGTTAATATGAACATTTTCAAAATGTGTAGCAATATCAATGTATTTCTTACACAGAAGCCAAAGGAAATGAGAGAATATCTTTTCAGTTTAGTAAAGAAAACAACCGACCTTGATATGGCAAAGTCTAAAAGCGAACTTGCCGAATTAGTACCACTTCTTGAAAAATACACATACGAAGAAATACGTGCTATGAAAAATAAAATCAAAAAAGATGTTGATGATAATGCCGAAAAGTTAAAAGGGCAGATTGAAGAGAAAGAGCGTGATGTGCAGCTTAAACAGGCTATTGAAGTATCTGACCTTGAATTACAGAAGAACAGCCTTAAAGTGCAGATTGCTGATTGCGTGGCAAAGCAGACCGACAATGACAAGCTGATGGCTGAATATGACAAGGCTAGTTCAGATGTTCTTAATCTTAAGTTTGAGCTTAGTGATATGTCACGCAAGGCCAATGAGGACAATATCAAGGCTAGGAGAGAGATTGAAGACAGGATTTCTGATAAGCAGTTTCTTATTAGACAGACGGAAAAGACCATTGCCGATACAGAAAAGACCATTGAGTATCAGCAGAATACCATTGATAGCATAAATAAGACTTTGCAGGATATAAGGAATGGATGGAAAACAGAGAATGAACGCAAATTTGACGAAAACAGCCTTATTTGTAGTTATTGTGGACAGGAATATCCGGAAGACAAGAAAGAACAGTTGAGAGCCGATTTTGATAGCCACAAGGCAGAAGAATTAAGGCTTATCACAAACAATGGCAACCTTTTTAAAGGCAAACTTGATAAGAATAAGAAGATTCTTAAAGATTTACAGAAAGAGTTGCCACGGCATAAAGAAAGCCTTGAAATACTGAATGCGGCTATTACAGACCTTGAAAAGCAGTTATCAGAACTTCCACAGGAAATTGATGTGACAGCCACCGAAGAATACAAGGCACTTGAACAGAAGATAGCAGAAAAAGAAGAAGCTATGCACAAGGCTAATGATATTTCAGCAGTCAAAGCTGAAATAAAGGCACAGGAAACGGCTTTAAGGCAGCAGTTAGCAGAATGTGAAAGCCAGATTGCAAAATCTGATACAGCAGCAGATGAACAGCGACTTGAAGAATTAAAGCAGACAAGGGTTGATTCTGAACAGAATAAGGCTAATGCCGAGAAAATCCTTGATTTACTTGACGAACTGGATAAGGCAAAGAACGAAGCCTTAACAGAAGCGGTAAACAGTCATTTTGGGTTAGTTAAGTGGCAGTTGTTTACTTATACAAAGTCTGGTGGTTACAAGAGCTGTTGTATACCTACTGTTGACGGAAAGAGTATTTTAACAACTATGTCTAACAAGGGTAACAGGATTTTAGGCAGAGTCGATATTTGCAGTTCAATTCAGAAGATTAGCGATATATCAGTGCCTATTATCTTAGATGATTCTGAAAGCCTTAGTACGGACAATCAGAAGAAAGTTGCTGAAATGGTAGATAGTCAGTTGATTATGCTGATTGTAAATGACAGTGAGAAATTAGAGATTATGGAGGGATAATATGAAACTTTATTTTTACAAATTGAATACAGATGAAAGATACGGAAAAACAGGAATTACAGCACAGGTCTGTGAAGCGGAAGAGAAACCTAAGACATATAAGGCTATTGGAGGCTCTTTCCCTAACTACTTTAGCATAGTGAGAAAAGACGAAGTTGGACAATTAAAATATGATTGCCTGTTTCTTACAGAACCTAACTTTGAGTATGCAAAAGAAGAATTTAGACTTAGAGCGGAACGAATGATTGCAGTTAAGTTAGAGAAAATTGAAAAGCTCAAAGCTGAATTAAAAATAATAAATGAAAGTGAGGAATAATTATGGCAGAGAATACAGCAGTTGCGGAAAAGAAAGAAGCTGAAAGCAGAGAACTTGTAGCAAAAGATTTTACAGAGGGAATGGTTGTTAAAATTAAGCAGAAAGAGAAATTCGGCTTAACATTCCCAAAGGATTACAACTACACAAACGAGTTCATGTCAGCAATGCTAATTTTACAGGATACAGTAGATATGAATAAAAAGCCTGTATTGCAGAGTTGCACAAGGGCAAGTATTGAAAATGCACTTGTTGAAATGGTTACAAGCGGCTTATCAATGCAGAAGAAACAGTGTTATCCAGTAGCATATGGTGGAAAGTTACAGTGCCAGAAGTCTGTATATGGGAACACTTGCATTGCTAGGAGATATGGACTTAAAGACATAACAGCAGAGGTTATCTATGAGGGTGATACATTCGAGTATGAAATTATTAATGGCAAGAAAAGTATTACCACTCATAAGCAGGACTTTGAGAATATCGACAACGATAAAGTTAAGGGTGCTTACGCAATAGCCACTATGGATGACGGAAGTATTCTCACAGAGGTTATGAACATCAAACAGATAAAGCAGGCTTGGAAACAGGGATATGGCTATAAAGAGAACGGAAACGGAACGCACCAGAAATTTACAGACCAGATGGCTATGAAAACAGTCAAGAATAGACTGTTAAAGCAGATTAACAATACTTACGGTTCTTTCTATGACGGAAATTACGATAATGAGGAAGAATTACCTAGTTATGATGAGCGTATGCAGGCTGATGTTGATTATGATATTGAGCAGAATGCAAACACAGTAGATTTCGACGAGGACAACATAATTGATGTGGAGCCGACCGACACAGCCGAGAAGCAGTCAGAGGAACTACCACCATTCATGCAGAGTGAGGAGGATTAAGTAATGCATCGACACGACTGGTTTAAGATTTGTAAGCATCATAGATGGGGCTATGAGTGCAAAATATGTGGGAGGTTTTGGAAACCATGAGAGTAATTTCACAGGACGGCAATGTTGATTTGCCTTACGAACAGATAGTTGTGTGTCACGCAATGGAAAATGTCACAGCACTACACAATGAGAAAGAATATGTTTTAGGCAAGTATTCTTCACAGGAGAAAGCATATAAGGCTATGGAAATGCTAAGAGAAGCATGGATAAATGAAGCCATAGAATTTACGCATGGAATTTACCATAGAAATATTGTTTTTCAGTTCCCACAGGATGATGAAATCGAGGTGTGACCTTATGACAGAGAAAGAAAAAGAAGAGTTAAAATCGGAAATCCTTGAAGAAGTGGAAAAATCACTAAAGGGTAAAGTGATAAGAGAAGATGTTGCCACAACGCTTAAAGAACCAAGAGAATATTGGTTTGTCAAGAGAACTGTTGACGGAAAAAGACAAGACGGATTGATGAGAACGGTTATTGACAGTGTTACTTCGTGGTCTATGTGGGAACTTATAAGAAAACTCACTTGCTATATTTGTGGTAAGAGTTATGTTCGACACTTAGCAAACGAAGGGGAAATTGCCAATGAAATTTGTAATACCCTTTGCAAAACTGTTTATGAATTGCGTGTCAAATATTTAAACGAGTCCAAAGGCGGTGACGAAGATGAAACTTAAATGCTTAGGCTCATCATCAGCCGGAAATTGCTATCTGCTAACTTCCGACAGTGGAGAAACACTTATCCTTGATTGCGGAATACCGATCAAAGAGATTAAGAAAGGCTTGAATTGGAACATAAGGGGGATTACGGGTGTGATTATAAGTCACACCCACCTCTAGACCACAGCAAGTCATTAAACGATTTTAAGTCAATGGGAATACCGATACTTGCTCCATATTTAGGCGATAGCTGTAAATCAATGAATATGGGCGGATTTACAGTAAAGCCTTTTGATTTAACGACAATAGACGGGAATTGGACACACACCAATGCAGACGGAACACCTTGCCCGATATTCGGCTTTCTGATTACTCACAAGGAAATGGGAAGAATGATTTATATAACCGATTGCGAGGTTGTCAAGTGGAAGTTTAAAGACATAAACCATATTCTCTTAGGCGTGAATTATGACAAGGACTTAATCGACAGGGATAACACAGGCAAAGCTAATCACGTATTCAGAGGTCACTTATCCATTGACACGGCTTGTGATTTTGTTAAGGCGAATTATTCAGATGGCTTGCAGAACGTCATAATGTGCCATTTATCAAGTGAAAATGCTGATAGAGATAGTTTCGTCGAGGAAATGAAAAAAGTCGCTTGCGGGGCGAATGTGGATGTTGCAGAGCCTGGCAAGGAATGGGTTTTAAGGAAAGGAGATGAATGTCCGTTTTGATTAGTTGGGATATAGTTACAAAGTTAATGAATTGTTTTCCTAATAGCGTTATAAATCATAACGCAGAGTTTATAGCACATATTAAAAGCAATACATATTTCGGTTTAAAAGATTGCGAAAATGAAACAGATGTAAAGTGTAAAGTTTTGGAATGGCTATCAAGACCTGCATACAAGACGGAACCATATAACACCAAACAGAGCAATGATGAATTTCACAGATTTATGCTTGGCGGCATAAATCAGTTTTTGGAAACAGACTTTACCGAGAAAGATATGGAACAGATTTATACATATCTTGGGAATAGGTGCAACCATGCCAAAACATTGAAGTTTATTGAAAGCGGGTATGATATGTCAGTTTTGAAAGATTAAAAAATCCTAGTGAGTGTCCGTTTTAGAAAGGAAATTATATATAATGGCAAATAAATTATATGAGTTATTTCATCCAGAAGTAAAGTTACAAAATAAACGATTGTCTGGCAACGATCCTTGTATAGATTGTGTTAATGTTCATAGATATCATAGAGGAACTGCATTAGAGACCAAGATATTAGTCAAAGAAAAATGCAATGGCTGTATGAAAAAGATACAATATGATGTTGACTGTATGGATAAATTAAGATGGTATGAGGATAACGATGAAAAGGTTTCTGCTATGGAACAAAAGGATAGAGATATATATGATTGCGGAGTGAAATGTCCTGAATATTTGCATAATGGTATTCCTGTTTTTTATCCTGATGGATGGTCTTAATAAATACAATAGCAATGCAAATTGAAAGGAAACAGAAAGGAGAAGTAATGCTGATATTAGTTTTTTATATCATATTTATTATCGTTATATTTTTTACAACGATTGGGGACTATGATAATGTTGCAGTTACTCCAAGGCAGATATATGAATGTACAAACCTCAACATTTTTGCTTGTACATTGATATTTATAATTGCATTTGTGCTAAACCCATTATTCTTTATAGTACATTTTATTGACTGGCTATTACATGCCGGTAGAAAGGAGCAGTAATGGAGAGATTAACACAGACAAGCAATTCTGGTGGAGTTGCATTTACATTTGACTTAGACATAACTTGTCAGCCGAGTGAAGCAAGAAAAATCCTTAATTTAGCAACAAAATTGAAAGATTACGAGGATGCAGAGGAACAGGGCAGGCTTTTGAAGTTGCCTTGCAAGGTGGGAGATACGCTTTATAGGCTAGTTCCTAATCTATATCGAGAATATGTAGAAATTAAGATTGCACAGTTTGTTATAAACAAAAACGGGATTTACTTTATTACAAATAGAGGAGTTCACTGGAATGTTAACAGAATTGGCAAAACAGTATTCCTTACAAGAGAGGAAGCAGAAGCAAGACTGAAAGAATTGAGAGGTGGAGAAAATGAGCGATAAGCAGAGCAATCTCACAGACAAAGAAATGGAAGATTTACAGAGCGTAGTAACTGACACATTAGCAAGTGTATGTGCTATGGCAGATAAGAACAACATTGACAGAGATAGTATGCTGAAATACTTTGCGGATATGCTCACAGCTTTTGCAGAAGTGGCAAGCATACAGAATTATGAAACTAACCACACCAATGCCGACAGGATAAGGAATATGTCGGATGAAGAGTTAGCGGAGTTTATGCAGAAAATTGAAAGCACTTGCTTTGTAGATTGTGTAGGATATGCAGATAAAGACTGCGGGCAAGGTAAAATTTCTTGTAAAGATTGCCGAGCAAAAGCACCAACAATACTTGAATGGCTTCAATCAGAAGCGGAACAGGAGAGAATATGGAAGATAGATATTTATTCAAAGCAAAGAGAATTGATTGGAGAGAATTTCCGGAAAAAGAGCAGTGGATAATTGGCTATTATGTATTAGGTTTTAATGAATACGAACAACCCGTACATTTAATATTTGAGCCTACATCAATGTTCTTTTCTCATGGAGAAACAGACGGTTGGACAGAAATTGACCCATCCACAATCTGCCAATGCACAGGTTTGAAAGACAAGAACGGCAAGCTGATTTGGGAGAATGATATTATTGAATGCAAAGACGGAAAACGCAATTTTCAAACGCAAATTGAATGGGATGCTTATTGTGCTGGATTTATATTTCAAGACACAGAAACATCTGCGGTTGGACTTGATGCAATAACAGCAAACGGATTGTATTCAGAAAGTAAGGTTATCGGCAACATATTTGACGATAAAGAGTTATTAGAAAGTGAGGAAAATTAGATGAATCGCGTGATTTTATGTGGAAGAGTTGTTAGGGATGCTGATGTTAGATATTCACAGACAGTAAACGGAAGTATGGCAGTAGCAAGATATACATTAGCTGTTGACAGAGCTTTTAAGAAAGAGGGCGAACAGACAGCAGACTTTATTAACTGTATCGCATTCGGCAAGAACGGAGAGTTTGCGGAGAAGTATTTACACCAGGGAACTAAGATTATCGTTGAGGGCAGATGGCAGACAGGCAATTACACTAACAAGGACGGACAGAAAGTCTACACCAACGATTGTGTTATTGAAAGGCACGAATTTTGTGAGAATAAGAATGGTGCCAACGAGAACAGACCATTTAGACCCGAACCAAACAGTGTAGGAGATGGCTTTATGAGTATTCCTGACGGCATTGAGGATGAGGGATTGCCATTTTAAAAATGAGAGGTGGTGTTTTTATTGAACGCCGAGGGTTGGATTAAGCTACACAGGAAATTGCTTGATAATCCTGTCACAATGAAAGACACAGACCATTTAGCCGTATGGATATACCTGCTACTCAATGCTTCACATAACGAACACCCTGCCTTGTTTAAAGGCGAGAAGATAACATTAAAACCGGGGCAACTTATCACAGGGAGAAAATCAATCGCTTTAGCACTTCACATTGATGAAAGTAAAGTCGAACGAATTTTAAAATCTCTAAAAAGTGAACAACAAATTGAACAACAAACAAGTAGCAAAAATCGGCTTATTTCCATAACAAATTGGGAATTTTATCAGCAAAGTGAACAACAAAATGAACAACAAGTGAACAACAAACGAACAACAAGTGAACAACAAGTGAACACAAACAAGAATATAAAGAATGATAAGAATGAAAGAAAAGATATATGTCAAAATATCCTTGATTTGTTTAACAGGATTTGTTGTTCGTTTGGGAGAGTGAAAAACATTACAAAAAGCAGAGCGGAAATAATAGACAACAGCCTAAAGACATATTCTCTTAATGATTTTAAAAAGGTTTTTGAAAAGGCAGAACAGTCTGATTTCCTTAAAGGAAACAATAGCAGAAGTTGGTCGGCTAGCTTTGATTGGCTGATTAAAGAAGATAATATGGCTAAAGTTCTTGAGGGCAAATATGACAAGAATAAACAGCCAAATAAGTTTTGTGACTTTCCGCAGCGACAGTATGATTTCAGCAATGATAAAGAGTTGATAATAAAAAATTGTTAAAGGAGTGACGAAGATGAGAATAAAATATGACAAGGCAACAAAGGCTTGGTTTGATAGTCATATATGTCAGCAAACAACAGTTTGCCGGTGTGAAAAGTGCGGATTGTTTTATAAACCAAGTTTAGGACATAAATGCAAAGCGAAGGAGTAAGTATGAGACTAATTGACGCAGATAAAGTAATAGAACGCCTTGAAAAAATTATAAAAGATAATTCTTATTTTGTTGACGCAAGGTACATTAGAGGCGTGCAGGAAGTGATAAAAGAGCAACCGACAGCTTATGATATAGATAAGATTGTGGAAACCTTGAAAGAACTAAGAGACAGATTTGATGAAAAAGACTTTGCAATTCGTGGGGTCATAGAAAAGACGATTGAGATAGCAAAGGCAGGCAATGATGCCAAAAACAATCTTAGAAGAGAAGCATATCTTAAGGCTTTAGAGGATTATCACGATTCCGTGCAGGACAGTTGTATAAAATGGGCGTCAACATTTGGTCGACGTGAACGGCGACTCATCCCCTGCTTAATAAAAGAGAGCAATACAATTTTTCAGATGCTAAAGGTAGGTGCTAGCGAGATTGAATAATTATCAGAACATAGCAAGAGCCAAGGCAATAGAGCAGGAAAATAAAAAGCGACTATTGAAGCTGAATCCAAAGCTGAATGACAAAAGTGGAATATACTTCTTACTCCGAGAAGATGAAAACGGATTTAAGTACGCTTACGTCGGACAGGCAGTACATACACTTAGCAGATTGGCAAGCCACCTTGTAGGATATGAACAGCACATAGACCTTAGTTTACGCAAGCATAAATTATACGACAAAGAGAAAAATCCTTATGGCTGGCGAGTTGAATTTCTGAATTATCCCGAAAGTCAGCTTGACGAGAAAGAGAAGTATTACATCAAGCTATATGCTGATAAAGGCTATCAGCTTAGGAATGTCAGTTTAGGCGGTCAAGGAGAAAATCGTGCTAGTGGTTCAATAGGCGAGAGAAAAGCACCTAAAGGCTATATGCAGGGCGTACAGCAAGGTAAAAAGGTGTTAGCAAGGGAATTATCGTCTATCGCAGAAAGGCACCTTAAAATCGAAATTAGAGACGATAAGAAGTTCAACAAAATATCGCAGAAACAGTATGAGAAATTTATGGATTTATTGAAAGAAGGTAGGAGCGAATGAGCGGAATTAAAGGCTATACAGCAGAAGAAGTCGCACGAGATGAAAAGCAAAAACTTATTAGCGATTATGAATTTTGCAAGCGTGATTTAGCCGAAATCAGACAGCGCGAAAAAGAAATTGCAGATATAAGACTTGATTACAATTCAAAGATAGTAAAGTACAGGATGGAAAGCGTAAACAGAGTTCTTGACTTCATAAGAAGCGAATATAATGCAGGAAGAATTTGCGACCTTGAAACGCTATTGTGTCACTGTCAAAACAAACTGAACGGCAACATTGACGGAACGGAATTAACGCTAGACAAAGGCAAACCTTTTGAGATATTGAACGTGGGTGATTCAGAATGAAAAGAAATGATTGCATAGAGGTATTAGACCACTTAAAAGAAAAACTGAAAGAAAAAGATATAATTGCTGTACAGGATAGCGAAGACGGTTACAAATGTCCTGTGTGCGGTCAGATTTTTACAGGTAAAGATATTATTAAATACTCTTACAAGTGGTGCTATAACTGCGGTCAGAGAGTAAATTTTACTCTTCCAAGAAACAGATTTAACTAACTAAAAATCAAAGAAAGGAATAGGTTGTGCGCACATAAAACCGAGGTTTCCTTTTGGTAAGAGAAAATGGATTATAACGAATTTTTAGCAAATAAAAGATTCGTACTTGAAAGCAGTGGATTCGACATTGATAAATCCAAATTAAACCCAATGTTATACGATTTTCAGAAAGACATTGTTCGTTGGGCGTTAAAGAAAGGAAAGGCTTGTATCTTTGCTGATTGTGGACTTGGAAAAACACCTATGCAGTTATCGTGGGCGCATCAAGTTCACGTGCATACAGGCGGCAAGGTGCTGATTCTTGCGCCATTGGCAGTTGCAGATCAAACGAAACGAGAAGCGGAAAAGTTTGGATATGTGGCAAAGGTCGTTGAGGAACAATCACAATGTATTGGCGGAATTAACATCACGAATTATGAAAAGCTGGATAGATTTATTGCAAATGAATTTACCGGAATCGTACTTGATGAAAGCAGTATCTTAAAATCTTATTCCGGAAAAGTAAGGACAGCGATTATTCAGAATTTCCATGATGTACCGTACAAATTGGCTTGTACTGCAACTCCTGCACCGAACGACTACATGGAATTGGGAAATCATTCAGAATTTTGTGGAGTTATGACAAGAGCAGAAATGCTTTCCATGTTCTTTGTACATGATGGCGGTGAAACATCAAAATGGAGATTGAAAGGACACGCAGAAGATGTATTTTGGCAGTGGTTAGCGACATTCAGTGTGTTCGTGGACAATCCGAATAATATCGGATATGACATTTCCGGGTATAATTTACCGCCTATTAACATCAAAGAAATTGTTGTTGATGGAAAAGAACCTGTGACTGAAAAACTCACGCTGACAGAACGTAGGCAGGCTAGAAAAGATAGCTTAATTGACAGATGCAGTGCTGCAGCTGAATTAGTAAATAGTTCGGATGAGCAATGGCTTGTATGGTGTGATCTGAACGATGAAAGCCACAAATTACATGAACTGATTAATGAATCTGTGGAAGTGCAAGGCAGCGACAAAGATACGCACAAGTCAAGCTCAATGTTGAATTTTAGCAATAGGGATATTAAATGCTTAGTCACAAAACCTAAGATTGCCGGATTTGGCATGAACTGGCAGAATTGCCACAATATGATTTTTACCGGACTTTCAGACAGCTACGAGCAGTACTACCAAGCGTTGAGAAGATGTTGGAGATTTGGTCAGACGGAAGCAGTAAATGTGTACATAATCATTTCTTCGAAAGAGGGGTGTGTCAAAGAAAACATTGAGAGAAAGCAGAAAGATTTTCAGAAAATGCAGTCAGAAATGACAGAACTGACAAAAGAGATTACAAAGAAAGAACTGAAAAGCACTTGCAGAATCAGCACCCCATATGAGCCACATGAAACAATGGCTTTGCCGGAATGGGAAGAATTTACAGCGTAAAAAGGAGATAGAAAAAATGGACGTTTTAGCGCAGACAATTGAAAAACAGTATGCAATTTATAACGGAGACAGTGTGGAACTTATAAAAAATATCCCAGATAACAGCATTCACTACACAATTTTCAGTCCGCCATTTGCAAACCTGTATACATATTCTAACAGCGACAGGGACATGGGAAACTGCAAGGGAGATACAGAGTTTTACGATCATTTCAAATTTCTTGCAAAGGAACTTTACAGAGTTACAATGCCGGGCAGATTACTTTCATTTCATTGCATGGATTTGCCACTCATGAAAGAAAGAGACGGAGTTATTGGTCTTAAAGACTTTCCGGCACTTTGCAGACAGATTTTTGAAGATTGCGGATTTATTTATCACAGCAAGGTTACGATTTGGAAAAATCCGGTTACTGAGATGCAGCGGACAAAGGCTTTAGGGTTATTGCATACGCAGATTAGAAAAGACAGTACGATGAATAGACAGGGAATACCGGATTATATCGTTACAATGCGCAAGCCGGGAGAAAATCCGGAAAGAGTGTCGCATACGCACGAAACATTTCCGGTTGATGTATGGCAGAATTACGCAAGTCCAGTATGGATGGATATAAGACAGTCTGATACATTGCAGAAGAAATCAGCAAGAGCAGAAAAGGACGAACGTCACATTTGCCCTTTGCAGCTTGAAGTGATTCAGAGATGCATTGAGTTATGGACGAACCCGAATGACATTGTTTTAGACCCATTTGCCGGAATCGGCAGCAGTCCATATGTGGCTGTTACACTTGGCAGACGTGGCATAGGATTTGAACTTAAGGAAAGCTATTACAAACAGGCAGTTGCAAACCTTGAAATTGCCGCAAATGCTGACAAAATGAATTGTCCAGTAGGGCAAATGAGCATTGAAGATTTTTTATCGGAGAGCCTTGTATAAGGCAGATGAATATTGAAGACTTTATGTAGAGGTGAGATATGGAAGATTTAATACAAATGTCTTTATTTGACTTCACAAGAGAACCGATCAACATAACAAAGCCTATACGATTGATAGAACTATTTGCCGGCTACGGAAGTCAGGCAATGGCGCTAAAGAGAATAGGCGCTAAGTTTGAACATTACAGAGTTGTTGAGTTTGATAAGTACGCTATTGCAAGCTATAACGCAGTACATGGTACGGATTTCCCCACAATGGACATAACAAAGGTTCATGCAGAAGATTTGAATATCTGCAACACAGAAACCTTTACTTACTTACTTACTTACTTACTCGTTTCCTTGTACAGATTTATCGATTGCCGGGAAACAAGCTGGAATGTCTAAGGGAAGTGGTACGAGAAGCGGTCTGCTGTGGGAAGTTGAGAGAATACTAACAGAAATCAGAGATAGTAACGGAGAATTACCACAGATTTTGTTCATGGAGAACGTGCCACAAGTACATAGCCAGGATAATATGCCCGATTTTATAAAGTGGCTAGACTTTCTCGAAAGTCTGGGTTACACAAATTACTATCAAGATTTAAACGCTAAAAATTATGGTGTAGCACAAAAGCGTGAAAGATGTTTTATGTTTTCGTTCCTGGGTGAATGCAATTATAATTTCCCACAGCCTATACAACTTACAAAAAGAATACGTGATTATCAAGAAAAGGTAGTTGATAACAAATTCTATGTAAGTGATAATGCATTGAAAGGATTTGCGGAACACGCAAAAAAGCAGAAAGAGAAAGGAAATGGTTTTCATGCAGTTATTAAAGATGTTGATGACATATCATCTACAATAACAGCCAGATATTGCAAAGATGGTTCTGATTGTCTTATAAAAGTTGCCGGAAGAATACGAAAGTTAACACCGAGAGAGTGCGGACGGCTGATGGGCGTATCTGATAAAGATATTGACAAAATGGAAGCAGTAAACAGTAATACGCAGTTATATCGTCAATTCGGAAATTCAATAGTTGTGCAAGTCATGTGTGCTATGTTTAAGAATTTGAACATCAATCAAGGAGATACAGTAGTGTAATAAGAAAGGAAACGCCAATATGAGTAGTTCAAAAGAAGAGATAGCAAGACGAGAGGGAATGTCCTATGCATTAAGATACGCAAAAGAACACGGTCTTGACGAACTTGAAAAAGAACTGAAATACCGAGGGGCATACGAAATACCCCTCAAAATATCAAATAATGATTTACAGAAATTCACAGATAATGCCAAAAATATGATGTTAGACACAGTGTTGATACTTGCCAGTATGACATTGCACGATGAATTTGGTTTTGGCAGGGAGAGATTGCAGAGGTTTATTAAGAGATTCAATTTCAAGGCAGAGTGTATCGGAGAGGGATATACGAATTGGAAAGAGCAAATTGACATTCTTAAGGATGAATGTGGACTTGAATATCAGATAAGGATGAATGATAAAAACGTTAGAATGGAGAAGTAGAAATGATAAAATCTGAAAGCGATTGTCTGGATTGCGGATTGCCGTGTAAATATGAATTATGTCCACATTATAGAGTTAGGCGTCTGTATTGTGACAAATGTAAAGACGAGGTGGATAAACTGTATAAATACGGCGAAGAAGAATTATGTGAGGATTGTTTAATTAAGGAATTTGAAGTTGTTGAATTAGAGGAGAACTAAGTATGAAACTTAAAGAAGCTATTTTGGATTATTCCGGGGAGTGGGTGTATGTGGGGGCAGCAAGTGGGTATGTCTATATCGGCAGGTGTGAGGAAGCCTTAAAAGGCTTAGAAAAGGAATCCATTGATAGATACTGTAATCTGTCAATTAACACAATTCCAAAATATGAGGCAAAAATGGAGTGGATTGCAAAAAGATGTAAAGCCTTGAAAGAAAAAGCCGAAACCGATATAGCTTTTGAAAAAATGCGTAGGCAAGCCGAAGAATACAGAAAAAACCTTTTAGTGCATTTAACAGAAGCGAAAAAATACAAGGATAATTACGTTGAATTTAGCGAGAGGGAAGTTGTTGAGGAATACAATCAAGACGCACTTAGACCTTTTGGCAGGGTTTTTATTATTAAGGGTAACGAGAGAGGAAATTGGTTTTATGGAGAGGGCAAGAAATGAATAAAAATTATCTCAACAACGTAAGGCTAAGAGAACGAAGATTATCCGCCCACCAATGTTTAGCCTGCGGTAAACAGTTAGAAGAAGATTATACTTCTGTATACTGTGAAACGTGCCGAGAAAAACGGAATAAAAATGCAAGAGAAGAAAGAGAATGGTACCAAAGCCATAAAATATGTCCAAGGTGTCGCAAAGTCGAAATAGGTTCAAGTGAAAGTTGTTGTCCGGAATGTAGAGCCAAGCTGTGTGCAAACGTAATGAAGAACAGAAAACGTGAACAATACAACGAAGAACACGCTGTTTGGAGCAAAAAAGCCTATGCAAATTGTGTTGAAAACGGTATTTGTACACGATGTCGCAAAAGAAAAGCCGACAACGGCTACAAGACGTGCGGAATTTGTCGTGAAAAAGACAGAGTAACTAGACAGGTAAGGAATAACACACAGTTCAACCGAGAAATAAAAGAAAAACAAGGTTTATGTTGCTTCTGCAATGAAAAAGCCTTGCCTGGATATAAGGTGTGCCAATTCCACTACGATATGTGCATTGACAAATTGAAAGACCCTAAATGTATTGCCGGTAGAAAAAAAATAAGGCCAAGGAGCATAAAATTTTGAAAACAAGAGAATGTATAACGTGTAAACACTTTTTAATTTGCAGCGGCAAGGAAAATGACAAACCTTGCGTTAAGTACGAAGCAAGAAACAAAGAGAATAAAGAAAAAGAATAGGAGAGAATGGCTTATGAAGTTGTCAGAACTGACTAAGCCAGAGCTTGAAAAAATCAAAGAAAATGCCAATTTTACTGATGAGGAATTAAGAATCTTTAAACTTCTGTCGCAGGATAAAAGTATAACCGATATTGCGGTGCGTATGTCCGCAAGTAGCAGGACGATAAACAGGAAAATCAGTAAAATCAAGCAAAAAATTAGTAAGTTGGAGGTTTTAAAATGATTAAAGTTACTCAAAACGGAGTAGATGTGAATATAGAAAATATAACTATTCCGGACAGCTTACAAAAGATAATTGCCGAAGTGATTGACAATAAATAAATATGTGTTAAAATGTGCCGTATAACGTGATAAATGCGGCACATTTTACATAAAGGAGGATTGACAATGGAATGTGTCGCTTATATGAGAGTATCGACGGAAAAACAGGCTGTTGAGGGTAACGGACTTGATAGCCAAAAGCGAGATATTGAAAATTATTGCAGGAAAAATGAGCTTGTAATAACAGATTGGTACATTGATGACGGCTACACCGGAGCAAATATGGACAGACCGGGATTGCAAAGACTTGTAAATGATTGCAGTCGGAAAAGAGTAAGTTGCGTTGTAGCGTTTAAACTTGACCGATTGTCAAGGAATATGATTGACGGAATATACCTTATTGAGAAAGTATTTCAAAAGTGCAATGTTACGTTTAAATGCGTTCACGATAGCGTGAATTATGATAGCCCTATGGAGCAGGCTTACACACAGATGATGGCAGTATTTGCACAGCTTGATAAAAATACCATGATGTTAAGAATGCGTGGCGGTATGCTAGAAAGAATAAAACAAGGCTATTGGATGGGTGGCGGTAATTTACCTTATTGCTATTCCTACAGTAAGGAACAAGGCATATTAATACCTATCCCGGAACGTGCGGAACAGGCAAGAAAAGCACTTGAATTATTTATATCCGGATATTCAGATGTGAAAATCAAGGAAATTTGCGGTTTTAAGTCAGAACTTGTCACAAGGAATATCTTGACCGGTATCGTTAATATAGGAATGATACCCTATAAGGGCAAGATATATCAAGGCAGGCACGAACCGATTTTTGACAAAGGCAGATTTAATCTTGCACAAGAGTTAAGAAAAACTAGGGCAAAATCTAGGGTAACCTGCCAAACTGAACCTAATTTGTTGACTGGATTATGCTATTGTGGTGTTTGTGGATGTGCTATGCGGTATCAAAAATGGACAAATGGAAAGCACAAGATATACTGTATGTCCCGAAACAAGTCTATGAGCTACTTACCTAACTACAATGCTAATTGCGATAATTCCCTTGAATGGGCGGATGACATAGAAAAACAGGTAGAAGAAGAAATCCTTAAAATATCATTGAATTTGTCATCATATAAACCAAAGGAAAAGGCGACAAAACTTGAAATTATGCAATCGCAGCTTGATAAAGAGCAGACAAAATTAAAAAGATTATACAATTTATATGCTGATGGAAACGATACAGTTTTGGAAATGATTAAAGAATCAGAATCATTGATTAAAACAATGAAAGCTAATGTTTTGTCGGAAAGCAAAAATGCAGCCGATACACAGAAAAAAGAATTTGTTTACGAGAACATAAAAAAACTTGCCGACGTTTGGGATAACATCGACAAGAAAAAGAAAAATATGATACTTAAGACTATAATAGACAAAATTGTTATAGTCAATGGAAATATCGAAATTCAATTAAAAAATTTTTAGCACAAACTTAATGCTGTGCCCATGATAATTGGGGAGATAAGACGTTTTTTGAGGGATAACAGCCA
>OCHK01000369.1_pt1 | contig 51385 bp, 37 predicted proteins | sample 1538551 | NCBI WGS metagenome assembly OCHK01 (sample SAMN04571707, study PRJEB22368) | human gut metagenome | biome: human gut; material: stool | host: Homo sapiens | place: Luxembourg | collected 2012-08-31
TACTCAATTTCTGTTATATACAGAAATTCTCAAAGCCTTTTTTATTTACTTCTCAGCGAAATATTCTAAATCCGAAACTTGAGTACATTATAAATATCTAAACAATCTATACGTGCGACCAGCTGTAACAGGAGGCTCTCAACTCATCCTGCACAAGTAATCTTTTTTCTTATAATTCCCGGAACGAACGGTTCCGCATCCAGCATTCTGTGACTGCCGATTGACAAAATGTCAAACGAAGCTCTCCACACGCCCCTTCCTCGCACCAAAATACAGTTTCATGGATTCCGAGGCCCTTCTCGGGCGATTCGCAAAATACACATTGTTGCCTGACGGGAGATTTTCGTCTCACCGCGTCGGATAAAAACCGTCCGATTGCATCCTTCTTCTGTTCATGACTCTGTTTTAGCCTTCCATTTATTACCTTCTGATTTGTTGACGTCGCCTTCCTTCCAGAGAGCGAAACTTCAGATTTTAGCCTTTCACTTTCCAAAGATTTGACTTCCGCGGATGAAACAATATTGTTTGGGAGGTGAAACAATATTGTTTGACTTGCCAAACACAAGTGTTTGATGCGTGAAACAACATTGTTTGGGCGTTAAAATGTAAGGATTTCGAAAATCAAACGTATAGTTTTCTAAATTCAGAGGCATTTTCGGGCGTTTTCATTCACACATCTTCACACTTGCTTGTTGGTTTGACGGAAATGCGCAAAATACGAGTTAGCCGGAAAGGGCATTTGACGCAAATCTGTCAAGCAAACGGGTCCGAACGGCATCTTTTTGACTTCCGCCACAGGAAACAGGGAAGGGCGACACCCGGAACCGGAAGCACCGGACGTCCGCACCCCATCGCTTCGGCAGAGCCTACAGCCCCGCACTGCCTTTTTCAGCCCCGGAAAGCGAAAATGAAGAGATAGCAACCCCTTTTGCACGATTTACAATGCCCGAAAATCCGATATTTAGCCTAAATTTGCCTCACCAGCAAATGATATGCATCAACACTCAGCCGACAGGTTGACGAGCCGACAAGCCAGCAGACTATGGAAAGAAATTCATTGGGGTTAATACCTGCACGCTTGCCGCCCGCCAGCTTGTCGCTGTGTTGATGGGTTTGCTCCCGTATGGGTTGCCGACGAGCCTCCCCTTGTGAACCGGACCTTCCCGGCAAGCAGGCGGCCCTTGTCCACCCGTCCGTGCGGTCCATCCGTCCACTTATAAACAAACATAACCATGACCAAACCTTTTACTCACACACTGACGGCTCTCATCGCCGCTGCATGCCTGTCGGGCTGTTCCATCACGCCCCGTTCGTTTGTAACCATCACCAACACCCTGTCTGACGGACGGCAGGATGAAATGGTCGAGATACCTCTGGAGGAACTCCACAAGCTCCATCCGGCAGACGGTGAGAGCTACCTCGTCAGCGAAGGCACCGGAGAACCGATTCCCTCGCAAGTGACCTACGACGGGAAGCTCATCTTCCCTGCAAGCGTCGACGGCAAGTCATCAAAAGTCTACATCATCCGCACGGGCATCGCCGACAGTGTGCCCGCCACAAGCGTCGGCAGGAAATATCCCGAACGCCTCGACGACCTCGCCTGGGAAAACGACAAGGCGGGTTACCGTGCCTACGGTCCTGCCCTGCAAGCCCGGGGCGAGAAGGCTTTCGGCTACGACATCTTCACCAAGTCGGTTGCCACACCGGTGCTGGAACAACGCTATGCCCTGGAGACAGACCAAGCTGCATGGGACGAGGTCCATGCGCTCGACAAGGCTGGACAGAAGGCGAAGGCAGACCGCCTGCGCGACTCCATCTCCTACCATGTAGACCACGGCAACGGCATGGACTGCTACGGCGTCGGTGCCACCCTCGGTGGTGGAACGGCAGCCCTGCTGACAGACTCGGGGTTTGTCTACCCCTCCTGCTACAAGGAGTGTGAGGTGCTCGACAACGGTCCGTTGCGCTTCACCGCCCGCCTCGTCTTCCATCCGCTGACGGTCAACACGGACGGCAATGTGGTCGAGACGCGCCTCATCTCGCTCGATGCAGGGTCCTACCTCAACCGCACGGAGGTGACCTACGAGAACCTGTCCGCTGACACGCCTGTGGCTGCCGGCATCGTGCTCCATGCCGAGAACCCCGAGGGCTATTCCGCCGATGCGGAACAGGGCTACATCGCCTATGCCGACTTCACGGACAATGCTGCGGGCGACAACGGCATCCTCTTCATCGGCGCCGTCACTCCGCAACCCATGAACGATGCAGACGTACGGCTCTTCAACGACGACGAACGGCAGGAGCACTCCGGTGCGCTGGGACATGTCCTGGGCATCAGTACCTACCATCCGGGTACGCCTTACCTTTATTATTGGGGCAGCGGATGGAGCAAGGCTGACATGCCTGACATGCCGACGTGGGAAGCTTACCTGAAGAGCTTCGCACAACGCCTGCGCAGTCCGCTGATAGTGAAAGTAAACTGAGCCTTCCGCAGACCGGAGAGGAGGACCTGTCTGTCCGTCCACGGAAACGCCAACTGAACCATTGATATGAACAAGACCCTTTTCAAGACCCTTGCAGCCTGCCTGCTGTTCCTGCTTCCGGCTGCCACCCTTTCCGCCAAACCCGATGAAGCTGCCAAGGTGCGGCAGCTCATCGACCGGGTCAACCGGCACTGGCAGGCGGAACACAAGCCCGAGACAAACGCCTTCTGGGACAACGCCGCCTACCACACCGGCAACATGGAAGCCTACTTCCTGACCGGCAACGAGGACTTCCGTGTGTACTCCGAAGCCTGGGCAGCCCACAACCGCTGGATGGGGGCACGCAGCAACGACCGCTCCCGGTGGAAGCTCACCTACGGGGAGACCGACGACCATGTGCTCTTCGGCGACTGGCAGGTGTGCTTCCAAACGTACGTTGACCTCTACAACCTCGCCCCCGACGACCGCAAGATACGCCGGGCACGCGAAGTGATGGAGTATGAGATGAGCACGCCGCGCCGCGACTACTGGTGGTGGAGCGACGGACTCTACATGGTGATGCCCGTCATGGCGAAGCTCTACAAGGTGACGCACAACAGGCGCTACCTCGACAAGCTCCATGAGTACCTGACCTGCTCCGACAGCATCATGTTCGATGCGGACGAGCACCTGTACTACCGCGACGCGAAGTATGTCTACCCCCGTCACAAGAGCACGAACGGCAAGAAGGACTTCTGGGCACGTGGCGACGGATGGGTGCTCGCCGGACTTGCCAAGGTGCTGCAGGACCTCCCCACGGACTACCGCCACCGCGACTTCTTCGTGCAGAAGTTCCGTGACATGGCTGCCGCCGTCGCCCGTCTCCAGCAACCGGAAGGCTACTGGACACGCAGCATGATGGACCCCGCACATGCCCCCGGACCGGAGACCAGCGGAACGGCATTCTTCACCTACGGCATGCTCTGGGGCGTCAACAACGGTTACCTCGACGAAGCGACCTTCCGCCCCGTCATCGAGAAGGCATGGAAGTACCTCTCTGAGACAGCCCTTCAGAAGGACGGTTCGGTGGGTTACGTACAGCCTATCGGCGAGAAGGCAATCCCGGGACAGGTGGTCGACGCCCACTCGACGGCAAACTTCGGCACAGGTGCCTTCCTCCTGGCAGCCTGCGAATATGTGCGCTACCTGGAGGCACCGCGTCAGACTGACCGCGCCTACTGGTGCAAGCTCGCCTACGACATGGCGTATCCCGTGCTGAGCAACCTGGCAAAAGGTGAGCTGCAAAAGAACATGCTGGTGGAAGTCAGCCCCACATGGGACGGACGGGACAAGCGCGTCGCCTACATGGAGTGCTTCGGACGACTCATGGCAGGCATTGCCCCTTGGCTCTCCCTCCCCGACGACAACACCGACGAGGGGAAGATGCGCCGTGAGCTGCGCGAGCTTGCCCTGAAGAGTTATGCCCAAGCCGTGGACCCCGACAGTCCCGACTACCTCCTGTGGCGCAACGAGGGTCAGCCGCTGGTGGATGCCGCCTACGTTGCCGAGAGCTTCCTGCGTGCCTACGACGCCTTGTGGGTGCCGCTCGACGAAACGACCAAACAGCGCTACATCACGGAGTTCACCCAGATGCGCCGCATCGACCCGCCGTACACCAACTGGCTGCTCTTCTCCTCGACCCTCGAGAGCTTCCTTACCAAGGCAGGCGCCCCCTATGATGCCTACCGCGTCAACTCCGCCATCCGCAAGGTGGAGGAGTGGTACACCGGCGACGGCTGGTACTCCGACGGTCCCTCGTTCGTGTTCGACTATTACAGCAGCTACGTGTTCCACCCCATGTACCTTGAAACGCTCCAGGCGATGAAGGATGCCCGCAGCCACACACGTATCGCCTATGACAAGTACTACGACCGCGCCCTGAAGCGGGCACAGAAGTACAGCCTCATCCTCGAACGTTTCATCTCTCCGGAAGGGACCTTCCCCGTCTTCGGACGTTCCATCCCCTACCGCATGGCAGCCATGCAGCCCCTGGCACTCATGGCATGGTATGACGAACTGCCTGCCGGGGTGACTCCGTCGCAGGTGCGTTGTGCACTCACCGCCGTGATGCACCGCATGTTCGACGGGAAACAGAACTTCAATGAGGGTGGCTTCCTCACCATCGGCTTCAACGGACGTCAGCCGGACGTTGCCGACTGGTACACGAACAACGGCAGCCTCTACATGACCTCGCTGTCGTTCCTTCCCCTGGGACTTCCCGCCGCCCATCCGTTCTGGACGGACGCACCGCAGGAATGGACTTCCCGCCGTGCCTGGGGTGGAAAGCCTTTCCCGAAAGACCACGTCTGGCACGATGACATCCGCACGTCGGACTTGTTCTGACGTCCGGCTCTTTCAGCCCTGACATACATGCACTGAAACGGAGACACCGAGTCTGCATCCCGCTCTTGCAGGACACACAGGCTCAATGTCTCCGTTTCGGCCTCTTATGCACTTTGATTACACAGGTCGTCGTGTCACGCACATTCGCCCACCCTTTCCGTTCAAGAAACAGGCTATCAAAATCGCGGGCAGTCAATGCATTCAGCGCGTTGTGCAGGGCACTGTTTTCAGCAAGCAGCCTGCGCTGTTGCCTGCTGAACGGTCCTTTCTTCCAACAGTCCCTGTAACGGGGAAGCTTGTCCAACTTGTCAAGCAGGGCGTACAAGGCAGCGCTCGAACTTGCTCCATTGCGGATAGACTCACGAGCCTCTTCAATCAGCCTTTGTATGGTCGGATTGGCCAGGATTTCGTCGGTATAGGAAAGCATGGCACCGTATGAGAGCATGCCATATTCGCTCTGAATGCTGACGAGATACGGTTCGACCTCTTCCCTTTGCCGGGTCTTCTCCGGCATATCCTTCCAGGCAGTCAATGTACTGTCATAGATACAGATATATTCCCAATAAACCTTTTCCACAGGACGCAGACTACGGAAGTAAGCTTTCAGCTCCGGCGTCCGTACATTAATAAAGTCGCCAATCTTACCCGCCACTTCACTCGAATTGATTCGCATCGAGTCCGGGATAAGCGGAAAACCGGATTGCGCAGCCGCCGTCATGCAACAAGCCACCAATCCCAACAGAAACAACTGAAGTTTTTTCATCGTGTGCTATTTTATAAGTGATGATTCTTTGAATTGACCGGACGTCTGGTCCCGTTATATGTGTAAATGGTCCCAGGTATATTAGGCTTATGACCTCCCCGAAGTTTTCCCTCTTTCAATTCATTACGATCATAATCATAAACCAAACACGGTATATCATCCGGCAAATTGCTCATGTCTATAACAGAGGGACCTGGTATTCTCCAATAACCAAATGATGCATTTGTCAATGGAGGATGAGTATGGAATTGAGCAACAGCAAAACTGTTCGACACACGTGGATCCCATCGATAGAACATAGCTTCTTTTCTCTCTATAGTAAAAAATGCTTCCCCTTGTGCATTGGTCGGTACAGATTCGAAGATTTCCCCCATAGTCATATCGCTATTTCCATTAAGATAAACATAAAAACCATATTCTTTTGTTGTTACCTTAGTCTTTTCCCAACACAAATCCATCTTATACTTAAATTGAGACATTACATCTAAAGATGTAGGAAATAAAATATTCACATAAGTATAAGGAGAATATTTTCTATAATAAGAACCATACCGTCCACTTAAAACAACGACTAGTTGAATTCCAAAAGATCCTGGTCTATGAAACTCCAAATCTGCAGAATATGATTTTATGCCATCTAAACTAAACTGAGATTGAAACATTGAATAATCTATTCCCGATTTTAAGTCAACAGCACGAAATTCTATTTTCTTAACATTTTCAGCTTCTCCTCGATTGACTAAATTCCACGTCCCATGAACTCTCACCTTACCTTTCGAAGACAAAATACTTGCACCGCTAACTGCTGGTGTAGTTATCTCGCATCGTAATTCAGATGTAGGTATTGATCTTGTGATAGAATTATTCACTGGCTTATTCAAGACTTCTTCATCCATAAATTCATTTACACATGAAGCCAAAAGAACAAGCATTTCCACCAAAAAAATACACTTCTTCATAAGTCATACTTTTGATTACACATAAAACACATCTCCTTCTGAGAATTTACATACAGTTCTCCTTGCAAAAACTTTAGTTTTCACATGCACAATATCAGAAATTTCTAGAAAAGAAATTCATAAAAACGTATGTTTTACAACATAATATTGAACTATTTCCGACATTCATCCTACACACCTTCTGGGAACTTGTCCCGAAAAGGAATGTATACCCTCTTCTTTTATCCGCAAATTATCAGACGGCAGGTTGGACGTTCCAACGGAAGTGCGTACCTTCGGGCAACCTAAGCTGAAAACCTGCAGGCTGACCTGCCTGGGGACGTGCGTCCCCCTATCAACAGACTCATAAACTAAAAACCTTATACATGAACAGAACACTATCTATCCTCATCGGTCTGTGCCTGCCACTGGCAGCATGGGCACAGGATGCTACCGTGAGCAGCCCCGACAACAGGCTGCGCGTCGATGTGACAGTGAAAGAAGGAAAGCCGGTATACGGCGTGACCTATCAGTCGGCAACCATCCTGGAAGACTCCCCACTGGGCTTCGTAGCCAACGTGGGCGACTTTACCCGGGGACTGACCTTTGCCGGAGCTGAACGGAAGACGCTCGACGAGACCTACCGGCTGGACCGCATCAAGCAGTCCGAGGTGTACTATCGGGCAAACGAACTAACCGTCAGCCTGAAGGATGCAGCGGGACGTACGTTCGACGTGGTCTTCCGCGTGAGCAACAACGACGTGGCATTCCGCTACGAACTGCCGCGCTTCGGCGAGACGGGAAGCATCGTCATCGAACGGGAAGCCACCGGCTTTGACTTTCCCGAGGGCACCACGACCTTCCTGACTCCGCAGAGTGACGCCATGATAGGCTGGAAACGTACGAAGCCCAGCTACGAAGAGGTCTACAAGCCGGATGCCCCGATGAGCGAACGCTCGCAATACGGACACGGCTACACCTTTCCCGGGCTCTTCCACGTCAGCGGAAGCCACTGGGCACTCGTCAGCGAGACCGGTGTGGACCGTCGCTACTGTGCCTCGCACCTGAGCGACGCCACACCCGACGGACTCTACACCGTGGCGTTCCCCATGCCCGAGGAGAACAATGGCAACGGTACTGCTACTGCCGGCATGGCACTCCCCGGACACACACCGTGGAGGACGCTGACCGTCGGCGACAACCTGGCACCCATCGTCGAGACGACTGTCCCCTGGGACGTGGTGGAACCCCGCTATGCGTCGGAACATACCTACCGCTACGGACGCGGCACGTGGAGCTGGATACTGTGGCAGGACGGCAGCATCAACTATGACGACCAGGTGCGTTACATCGACCTTGCCGCCGCCATGGGCTATGAGTACACACTGGTAGACAACTGGTGGGACACACGCATCGGACGCGAGCGCATCGCCGACCTGGCAGCCTATGCACGCACCAAGGGGGTCAGCCTCTTCCTGTGGTACAGCTCCAGCGGCTACTGGAACGACATCGAACAGGGACCGGTGAACTGCATGGACGACCCCATCGTCCGCAAACGGGAGATGAAGTGGCTCGCCTCACTGGGTGTGAAGGGCATCAAGGTGGACTTCTTCGGCGGCGACAAGCAGGAGACCATGCGGCTCTATGAGGACATCCTCAGCGATGCCGACGACTACGGACTGATGGTCATCTTCCACGGTTGTACCCTGCCGCGCGGCTGGGAACGGATGTACCCCAACTACGTGGGCAGCGAAGCCGTCCTTGCCTCGGAGAACCTCGTCTTCAACCAAAGCTCCGACGACAACGAGGCGTTCAACGCCTGCCTGCACCCGTTCATCCGCAACACCGTGGGCTGCATGGAGTTCGGCGGTGTGGTGCTCAACCGACGACTGAACCGCACGAACGACGGAGGCTGCACACGCCGTACCACGGATGCCTTCCAGCTAGCCACGTCGGTCCTCTTCCAGAACCCCATCCAGAACTTTGCCCTGGCACCCAACAACCTGACGGATGCACCGGCTGCCGCCATCGAGTATATGAAGGAGGTACCCACGACGTGGGACGAGACACGCTTCATCGACGGCTATCCGGGACGCTACTGTGTGCTGGCACGCCGCCACGGCGACCGCTGGTACATCGCCGGCGTCAATGCCGGAAAGAAACCGCTCGAACTGAAACTCCGTCTGCCGATGTTCGACAAGGGGAGGAAGCTGCACAGCTACACCGACAACCGGAAGTCTCTCGCCCTGGAGGAAGGACAGCTGACGGTGAAGAACCCCGAAGCCGTCCGTATCACGCTCCAGCCCAACGGCGGCATGGTGCTGACGGGTGAATAAGGACAACGGCATCCGTCGACAACCTGATACAGACAACAACAGAGCCACGGAGGTCGCAGAGAAGGAACAGCATCCGGCTGATTCCTCTGCGCCTCCGTGGCTCTGTAATTTAATAGTCAATTCAATACGCGAATTCCTTTGCCTTCACGTAAATCCTGTAGTCCTTCACTTGTCCCGGAGCACCTGCCTCGGCACGGGGCAACATACGGAAGCCCGTCACCCGACAGTTGCGCCCCAGGTCAATCACCAGCTGATGAGGATAGGCGGTGTTGTCCACCGTCTGCCAGAAGGTACTCTCCTGCAGGTCGTACACCTTGTCAGCCGTACGGTTGCCACTGCGCGTCTCTTCACTGTCGGCATAGACCACCGTCCAGTGTTCGCGCGAGAGCGGCTTGCCGTCAGCTCCCAGCACATCCAGCTCGGCAATGGCGGCTATGTTGCTTCCGTCGTAATTGCTCGTGGCGTCGAGGCAGAAGAAGCGTCCCTCCACGGGGTGGTCGAACTTCACCTCCTGCCAGCCGTTGCCCGAAGCGAACGTCCCGGTGTGTACCGGTGTCTCGCCGTCGAGCTTCAGGTTCTGCCCGTCCTTGCGGTGTGTCTCGGGCGCCTTCACACGGAGCTGGTCGAGGATGGGGGTAGCCAGTCCGGCAACGCAGGTCTCGGCAGGTCCCTTGAGGTCGAGGACAATGATTTCATTCTCTCCCTTCTTCAGCCAGCAGCCGGGCATGTAGAGCGTCTGCTGCGGACCGATTTCCCAGAAACGTCCCAAGGCGTGTCCGTTGACCCAGACCATGCCCTTGCCCCACGTACGCATGTCGAGGAAGGTATCTCCCGGACGGTCGAGCTTGAACGTGGCGCGGTAGTAGGCAGGCATCCCGTCCGCCTTGCCGGGGCGGTAGTTCCTGTGGCTGACGAAGTCATGGAAGGGTGGCAGGTTGTAGACGGTCCACCCCTTCAGCTCACGGGCAGTGTCTCCGCTGAGCACCTCCACCCGCCGGGTGATGCCCTTGCGGTCATGGATGGACTTGTCGAAGTTGACACGCCCCATCGCTTCGACAAGGATGTCCAGCCGGGTGCCCTTCTTCAAGGTACCTTTCAGCGGAAGGGTGAACTCTCCCTGCCGACGGTCGAGCCGTCCCAGCAGACGTCCGTCGGCAAAGACTTGTGCCCAGTCATGCACCTCGTCGATGTGAAGCGTACCGGAGATGTCGTCCTTCAGCGTCGTGCGGTAGAGGATGGTGCCCCATCCCTGGTCGAACTGCTCCATCGGACGGATGTCCTCTGTCTGCTTGGGAGCGGGCAGGTTGTCAAAGAGGGGTGCGACCTGCCAACGGGTGATGGCGGGCACCTCTATGACGGGGATGGGTGCAGGAGGCTCGGGCAGTGTCTCACCGGCAGACAGGTAGGACTGCAAGAGGTCACGGAGTTTGAAATACTTGCGTGTAGTCCATCCGGCTTCGCTGATGGGCGCGTCGTAGTCATACGAGCTGCACATCGCCGAATAGGCGGGGTTGTTTGCGCCACCCCACCAGCCGAAGGTCGTTCCTCCGTGTGTCATGTAGAGGCTGAAGGAGATGCCGCGGTCGAGCATGTCCTTGATGCCGCTGACCATGGTGGCAGCATCGCGCGTCTCGTGCTTGCGTCCCCAGTGGTCGAACCATCCGCTCCAGAACTCGCTGCACATGAGCGGTGTGTCGGGACGAAGCGACTTCAGCTTGCGGAACTGTTCATCGATGTTCGCACCCGTACCGAAGTTCACGGTCCATAGCAGGTCGTCGAGCGCATTGTTGGTGAAGTTGGAACTCCAGTCGCACTGGAAGAGGGGGACGTCGGTGAATCCGGAGGCACGCACCAGGTCACGGATGGCGGATACATAGGGCTTGTCTGTCCCATAGGACCCGTACTCGTTCTCCACCTGCACCATGATGATGTTTCCACCGCGGCTCACCTGCAAGTCGGCGAGCTGCCTGCCCACTTCCTTCATGAAGATGCCCACACGTTCCATGTAGTAGGGGTCGAGGGTGCGGAGGCGTACGTCGTCCTTCTTCAGCAGCCACCAGGGCAGTCCGCCCATTTCCCATTCGGCACAGACGTAGGGTCCCGGACGCACGATGACGTACATCCCGTGCTTCTGCGCCAGCCGGCAGAACCGGGCGATGTCGTTGTTCCCCGAGAAGTCGAACTGCCCGGGACTGGGCTCGTGCAGGTTCCAGAATACATAGAGGCAGAGCGTGTTCATGCCCAACGCCTTGCACATTTCGATACGGTGTTCCCAGTAAGGTTCAGGAATGCGGGGATAGTGCACCTCGGCCGCCTTGATTACAAACGGCTTGCCGTTCAGCAGGAAGGTGCCCTGCCCCACTTCAAACTTGTCGTGTTCCTGCGCCAAGATGCCGTTGGCAGCACCGAAAGCGAGGAGGAGCGAAAGTCCGAAAGCTAACAGTCTTTTCATTGGATTTGGATATTCTTTTTAGGGTTATCAATAGGGGTCGGGACCGGGATGTCACAGCCTGATGACCGTGAAGGAATAGGCGGGAAGCGTGCAGGGGAACGACGTACCGCCCGGCTCGAACGTAGTGGTCACGGGACGTGCCTTCCGGTCTGTCGGCGTACCGGTAAGTACAGTCTTGGTGGCAGTCGGCTTCACCTGTTCAATTCCCTGGAGGTTCACGTCCGTCCGCACTTCCACGGGCAGGAGGTTCACCAGCTTCACGATGAGGTCACCGCTGCGGCTGTCCTTCACCACGGAGACGGCAATGCGTCTGTTCACATCGCTGCGCCGACTGTCGGTCCGGATACTGACGGGCAGGCAGGCATCTCCGGCGTTCTGTCCGTAGAGCTGCTGCACGTAGTAGCCCACGGTGGGATGTACCTCACGGTTGTTGAAGTAAATCAGGTCGGGATTCCACTGGGTGTGTCCTTCCTTTGCCAGCAGAGGGGCATAGGACGTCATGGTCACCACGTCGCCATTGCGTTCCACCGACGTGAGGTAGAGGGCCTCCGCCAGGGCGGTCTCGATGTTGTTGGGACGTCCCGGCAGATGGGCGGCATATTCGCCCAGGTATACTTTCGACTTCGAACGGTCGTAACGGTCATAGAAGTCCTGGTTGTTGATGAACCAGCCCGGGGTGTTGTAGTAGTGCTCGTCGACAATGGGGACTTGCAGGCGGGTGGCAAGGTCCCAGCCCTCCTCATAGTCCGTCCCTTCCCAGAAAGGTCCGACAGTCCCGACGACGGTGATTTCAGGATGATGCTTCCGGATGGCTTCGTAAATCATCGTGAAACGCTCCTCGAACACGTCGGTGATGAGGTCTTCGTTGCCAATACCGATGTACTTCAGGTTGAAGGGTGCAGGGTGACCGGCTTCGGCACGCATCTTCGCCCACTTGTTCTGCTTCGGGTCCGCATTGGCGTAGTCGATGAGATCCAGGATGTCCTGCACGTATGCGTCCATCTCTTCCATCGGGATGCCTCCCTGCTGTCCGCCTCCCAGGAGATGCCCTTCCGGACACGCCGAGTTCTGGCAGGGAACTCCGGCAGCAAGCACCGGCAAAGGCTCTGCTCCCATGTCTTCGCAGAAGCGGAAGTATTCGTAGTATCCCAGTCCCATCGTCTGGTGGTAGCCCCAGAGGTTGCGCATGGGCTTGCGGGCTTCGAGCGGACCGATGGTGTTCTTCCAGCGGTAGATGTTGTCGATGCCGTTGCCGTGTGCGACGCATCCGCCGGGGAAGCGGACGAAGCGCGGATGAAGGTCGGCTATCGCCTGTGCCAGGTCGGCACGCAACCCGTTCTTATGTCCGCGGAAGGTGTTGCGCGGGAAGAGCGACACCATGTCGAAGGCGTAGGTACCGGCTTCGGTGGGCATGATGACCAGCCGGGCGGCATCGGCATCCGCTGTCGGTGTGAACACGGCATCCAGCTTCTTCCAGTCCTTGCCGTTCAGGCGGAAGGACTTGGCAGCCAGCACCTGTCCGTCGGGTGTGCACAGGCTGACGTTCACTTTGCCCGGACGTCCGCCGAGCATGCGCGTCCTCCACGAGAAGTCGTACTTCTCTCCCTTGCGCAGCACGATGCCGTCGTATCCTCCGTTTGACAGCGAGGCACCCGGCTGCTTCACGTCGAGCACGGCGTAGTGGGGATTGTTGGGATGGATGGGCGAATCGGTAGCTATCCGCAACTCCGTGCCCTTGCCTTCGAGGCTCCATGCCGTGGTAGCGTTCCACTCGCCGCGGTCTGCCGCGCTGTACTCGAAGTCGCGGTTCTGAATCAGTTCGGCATAGAGTCCTCCGTCGGCTCCGTAGTTGATGTCCTCAAAGAAGACCCCGATGAGCTTGTCACTGATGGGCTTTGCCTTGCCGCCGTCCACCGTCAGGTTCACATGGACGGGCTTCAGTCCGGCAAAGCGTTGCGGGTCCTGCTCGGTACGCTCATCGTGCAGTTGTCCGATGTACGCACGATAGGCAGCATGGCGGTTCAGGCGTTCCACGTCCGCCCAGGCTACCCGCATCACGCTGCCCTCCAGCTGCACCCCGTCGAGGGTGACACGCTCCGGTCGTCCGCTTCTCCAGCTGACGGCAGGGAGGTCCTTGCGTTGCTGGGGCGTAAAGTAAGTCTGACGTTTCCAGCTCAACAGGTCGGGAGAAGCCGCATGGGCAAGCTCCTTGCCGCTTCCGTTAAGCTGCCACACGCAGTGCCATGCACCGCCTCCGGGCTCCTGATAGAGCTGCGGGCGGACCATCCGCTTCTCCGCACCCCAGGCACCGTAGTCGCTACGGACAAAGGCATAGCCGTCGCCCACCGTGAACCAGCGGTTGCCGTCGGGACTCCAGGCGAACTTCAGTCCGCTACGCCCTTCATCACCGGGAGTCGCATAGGAAAACAAAGATACCGAGTCGGGGACGTTCGTCGTCTCCGTGACATGTGCCTGCAGCGGAGACAGACACCAGCAAGCTGCCAGGGCAGCCGCACATTTTAGCTTTTTCATGGATGAGTGGTTTATGAGTTAACAAGGGAACAAGTTGACAATTCTCCTACTTCGTCAGTTTCACACGCCGGATGGTACCGTCGTCGTTGAACTCCAGCCGGTCGATGCAGACTTCGCGGTGGAAGCCCGGTCCCTTCTCCTTCGGAAGGTAATCCTTATTGATGCGGTGGTAGACGATGAACCACTCACCGGTCTGCGGGTTGCGGACTACCGAATTGTGAGCCGGACCGTAAATCTCCTGTGCCGGGTCCTGAATGGTCACGATGGGGTCCTTGGCGACCTGGATGGGACCGAGGGGCGAGTTCGACGTGCCGTAGACGACGTGGTAGTTGGGCGAACCGGTGTCATCAACCGACCACATGAAGTAGTAGCGTCCGCGGTAGAAGAACACGTAAGGGGCTTCACGGTAGGCGTAGGTCTTCAGCGTGCCTCCTCGAGGGGTCAGCTCGGTGATGGTCTCCGCCTTGACAGACACCATGTCGTCGTTCAGCTCGGCACCTGCCATGTAGCCGTTGCCCCAGTACAGGTAGCTCTTGCCCGACGCCGGGTCGGTGAAGACATCGACGTCAATCTGCTGCCCGTGTCCGGCAGGTGACTCCGTGACGATGGGGTGTCCCAGGTCCTTGAACGGACCGACGGGCGAGTCGCCGACAGCCACACCAATCTGCTTGCCTGAGTTGTCGGTCGGGTTGCCGCTGTAATAGAAGAAGTATTTGTATTTGCCGTCAATGAGTTTCTCCTCCATGGCGGGAGCCCAGGCGTTGCCGTTAGCCCACGACACTTGCGGCGAGCGCAGGTCGAGCACCGTTCCTTCGGGCTGCCAGGTCCGGAGGTCATCGGACGAGTAGGCGGTAAAATACCAGCCGCCCCATCCGGCATAGCCGTCGCTCGTGGAGTAGATATAGTACTTGCCTGTCTGGCGGGAATAGAGCACTTCCGGGTCGGCATGGAAACCGGGGAGTACGGGGTTGTTGGGAATCTCACCCAGCCCCTCGGGCTTGCCCCACTTGTCGGTCAGACGAATCAGCTCATCGCGTGTGATGGGAATCACCGTGCCGTGACGTGGATGGAAGTCCATGTCCACGGAATGGTCGACGACCTTGAAGTGTTGCAGGTCCGTGGTTTCGGTGAACTGGTACGCCCCCTTCTTGTAGACGTCGTACATCAGGATATATTTGTCCTGACCGATGAGCTTGAACGTGCCGGCGCCCTCGACTGCCTCAGGCGTCTGCTGCTTGTAGTCGGGCGACTCCGTCCACTGCCCTGAAGTGAGCGAGCGGGTCGTCGCCACCTTGATGCCGTCGCCGTGTCCTTCGGTCTTGTAGAACAGGTGGTAGACTCCGTCCTTGAACACGATGTCACCGTCGATACACGGTTTCTTGTCCTTCGGGAGGAAGAGAGGCTTGGGTTCGCCCACAAGGTCGGTAAAGTCGTCGTTGGCGTAAGCATAGTAGATGATGTCCGGTCCACCTTCATGGAGCATGGACCAGTAGACCATGTACTTGCCGGCTTCGCGGTCGAAGATGGTCTGTGGCGCCCACACACGGCGCAGGTTGCCCTGTCCCTTGTAGCGCTTCTGGATGTTGATGACGGAGTGTGTCCAGTTCACCAGGTCAGTGGACTTCAGCAGGACCATGGCGCGGTTGGACGACCAGCCATTGCCCGACACCATGTCGGTGACGACCATGTAGAACGTCCGTCCGTCTTCAGCACGCAGGATGTGCGGGTCACGCACACCGCCGGTAGAACTGATGAGGCGGGAGTCAAGCACAGGCTTGTTGCCGTTGAGCGCACGGTAGGTGTAGCCGTCGAGGCTGACGGCAAAGTGGATGGACTCTTCTGCCATGCGGTTGCCCGTGAAGTAGGTGAACAGGTAAGCGACGTAGTCTTTCTCCTGGAGGTTGTTTCCGCCCCGTATCATGCCCGGCACCAGCCAGGCGAGCAGCAGGGCAGTCAGAAGTGTTTTTTTCATAGCGATTCGTTCTATACTGCGTTTATAAGTGATGATTTGTGCAAATATACAGCATCCGCAGCGAATAACACCGACGGTATTCGGGCAAATGTCCCACGGTATTCAGGCAAAACGACCCTTTTCAACGTCCCCCTGCCGCCGTATGGATAAAAGGAAAGCCTCGCCATCACGGCGAAGCTTCTCTCAACAAGAAAGTCATCTCGGTACATTGACCTCCTTTAAACAATCATTTCCTTTTACCTATTACTCGTGTCGCCTGCACTCCACTTGTCAGTGGACCCGTCGTCGGTTCACCGGTTCACGGGCAACGGCGACGGAAGCGGCGAACGTTCACCTATTATTATATGAGGGCTCCCCACATGTCTGCCCGCAGGGAGCATCCGTTATTCCTGTTCGACAATCGGACGGTCGAAAAAGCCCAGGTTCCACTGGTCCATCCACTCCACATAAGGTACTCCCTCCTTGAAACGGACGGGCAACCAGATGTAACGGGCATCGCTCGGATGCTTCGGGCGCCAGATGTCCGCCATGAAGATGAAGCGGTCATCCGCTCCGGGTAACCGGAGGACAAAGGTGCTCTGTCCGCCAAAGGTGATTTCGGACTTCGGACCGACACAGGGATTGGGCAGCTGCGTCCACGGTCCCCAGATGGAGGGAGCGGAGAACAGACGCGCCTCGTTGGGGTCCCACCCCGTACAGCCGGACGTGATCATCCAGTACACACCGTCCTTCTTGAACAGTGCCGGCGCCTCGTTGTGCCCGCCGGGAGCTACCCGGACGTATTTTCCGGTATGACTCAGGTAGTCGTCGCTCAGTTCGGCAATGTGGAGCGTCAGGTTGTCTTCCGACGAGAAGATGTGATAGGCCTTGCCGTCGTCATCGACAAAGAGCTGCATGTCCCGTGCCATCTGTCCGCCTTCCAGGTCGCGCTTCACGAAGAGCCCCTTGCGGATGGCTTCGCGCCACTCGGGCGTCCACCATCGGGCATACTTGGCGGCATCGAGCGTGTCGAGCACGGCACGTTCTTCCGCCGTCATGTCGAAAGGCAGCTGCCCGGCATCGGGACGCATCGAGCGCAGGTAGCGGAAGGGGCCTGTTGGGGAATCACTGACGGCTACCGCTGAACGTGCAGCCGCATAGCCCCGTCCACGCAGCTCCAGGTGAAACCACATGACAAACTGCCCGGTCCGCTCGTTGTAGATTACCTTCGGGCGTTCCATGATACACCCCTTGGCAATGTCGCTTGTCGTGTCATTGTCTGCCACAGGCAGGGCGATCCCTTCGTTCTTCCAGTCGGTGAGGTTCGACGAGGAGTAGCAGGTGATGCCCACCAGCGCCTTGCTCGTCGAGTCGGACTTATACTCTCCGTACCAGTAATAAGTCCCCTTATGGTAGAGGACCCCTCCGCCATGTGCATTGATGTGTACTCCCCGGTCGTCCAGCCACAGCTGTCCGGGACGTATCGGTTCGTGGTTCCCGCCCCGCACGCCACAGGCTTGCAGGAGGAATGCCAGACACAGGTAGTAGAAGAAGAAGTGTTTCATGTTCGGTCCAGTGATGGGTTTTCCGGATGCAAAACTAGGAAGGAGCCGACAAAGCACGGCGCAACTATTTCGGCAAAAAGGTGTCAGTTATCGGTCAAATGTGCCCACGGTGCAAGAATTGCAGTGCTTACGTGCGAGCAATTTAAGATTTTGGACTACCTTTGCGCACAGTCAATCTTTTGTAACCTAACTGGAACGCTATGCGAATCTCTCACTTCACTGTCACTTTTATCGCACTGTGTCTCTCCTTCCTGACGGGTCCCCTCCGGGGACAAGGTTCCCATCCGTTCAGGCATCTCAACGTGGACAATGGCTTGTCGAGCAACTATGTGGTAGACATCGCCCAGGACTACCAGGGTTTCATCTGGATAGCCACCGAGTCGGGACTGAACAAGTTCGACGGAACGGAGGTGACGGTCTACAACACACAGAACTCCGCCCTGAGCAGCAACGAGCTCAACACCGTATACTGCGACCCCTCCACGCGTACTGTATATATCGGTACCCAGCGCCACGGCCTCTGTGTCTACGACTGTGTCAGCCAACAGTTCACCGCCCGTTACAACTCGCAGAACGGACTCCTGTCGAGCGACGTGACCGACCTCTCACGGGCTGCCGACGGGGGCATCTGGGTCACCCACTACCACCTCGGGGTGGAACACTTCGACCCGAAAAGCCACACGTTCACTCCCTGGCGGATGAGCGACATCGCACACTTCGAAGGGACCTCCTGGTGCAGCCGGGATGACGGCAACGGGCACCTCTATGTGGGGCACGACGGACAGGGCATGAGCCTCATCGACCTGAAGCAACGCACCTGCCGGAGCTTCACCCACCAGGATGACCCGCACAGCCTGCCGGGCAACATCGTCCACTGCATCTTCATCGACAGGGACCACCGGGTATGGGTCGGCACCAACAACGGACTCGCCCTCTTCCACCCGGAGCAGGGCACCTTCACCACCTTCCGGCACGAGGAAGGCAACCCCCACTCCCTCCTTTCCAACTATGTCTATGACATCGGACAGGCCGACGACGGACGTCTGTGGGTCTGTACACAGATGGGCGGCGTCAGCATCCTCGACCCACAGGCCCTGTCGTCCGGAGACGTCCGCTTCGACAACATCGGAGCGGGACAACGGGACGGCATCTCCTCCGCCAACGCACGCTGCTTCTTCCAGGATTCGTTCGGCAACATCTGGATTGGCAACTACCGTCAGGGCATCGACTTCCTGAGCTACGAACGTCCCATCTTCCGGACCCTCCTCCCCACGGGCTCCTCCACCGACGCATCCGGCGCCAACCAGGTGTGGAGCCTCGCCGTCGACAACCGCTCGCTGCTGTGGGCAGGCTGTGAGAACCGGCTCGTCGCCTTCGACGGCGAACGGGAAGCCTTCACCCTGGAACTGACGGGACTTGCCAGCCCCAACACCCACGTCAACGCACTCTACAAGGACCGTAAGGGACTGCTCTGGCTGGGACTCTACAACGACGGCGTGCTCACCTGTGACCCGGCGACCCGACGCCTCACCCGCATCGCGTCTCCCAACCCGGCACTCGACGTACGCGATTTCCACGAGGACGCTGACGGGACCATCTGGGTCGCCACACGCAACGGACTCTACATCTGCCGGAACGGCAAGCTGGAAAGACGCGACGACATCACCCGCCAGCTGCCCGACCGCATGGTCAACCGCATCCTGCGCGACCGCAAAGGCAACCTCTGGGTCGGCACCTTCGGCAAGGGCATCGTCGCCTTCAACCCGGCATACAAGCTCATCTGTGCCCTCGATGAAACAAACGGACTGGGCTCAAACGCCGTCAACGACTGTCTCGTCGACCGACAGGGAGGCATCTGGATAGCCACACGCAACGGCATCTCCTGCCTGCCCGACCCTTCCCGTCCGAAAGACTGCCGGCTGTACAGCGGCAAGCAGGGACTGGTGAACGTGCATGTGCGTGCCCTCGCCGAAGACCGTGACGGGGAAATCTGGCTCAGCACCAACGGGGGCATCTCCCGTTGGAACCGGAAGGAACAACAGTTCGAGAACTACACGTCCGATGAAGGTGTGCCCAAGGGTGACTTCATGGACGGTGCCGTCTGCACCGACCGCAACGGACAACTCTGCTTCGGCTCGCAACGGGGTGTGTGCAGCTTCTCCCCCACGGACATAGACCGTCCACGTCGGCTCAGCCCCGTGGTCATCACGGAAGTCAGGAGCTTCAGCAGTACCGGCGACATGAAGAACCTGGAGCGCATCCTGCCGCTTGCCGACGGACAGACCATCCGCCTCGCCCACGACGAGAACACGTTCCACATCGCCTTCAACGTGATGGACTACACCCGCAGCCGGCAGGTGGAGTATGCCTACCTCATGGAAGGACTGCACACCGCCTGGTTCGAGAACGGGAACGACCACCGCGTCATGTTCCGCAACCTGCCTCCGGGGACCTATACCTTCCGTGTCAAGGCACGGCTGCGCAACCAGCCGTGGAGCACCGACGAGACATCGGTGTCCATCCGCATCCTGCCCCCGCTGTGGCTCACAGGATATGCGAAGCTGTTCTATCTGGCAGTGGGATGCCTGCTGCTCTACCTGGCACTGCGCTTCTACAAGCACCGGCTGGAACTGGAGAACCGGCTGAAGCTGGAACGTCACCAGCACGAGAACGACCGGAAGCTCAACGATGAGCGCCTCCGCTTCTACACCAACATGACCCACGAGCTGCGTACGCCGCTGACACTCATCCTCGGTCCGCTGGAGGATCTGCTCCAGGACAAGACGCTCTCGCCCGGTCATGCGAACAAGCTCAGCGCCATACGCGACAGTTCCGTCCGCCTGCTCAACCTCATCAACCAGCTGCTGGAGTTCCGCAAGACCGAGACGGAGAACCGCCGCCTCTGCGTGGAGCGTGCCGACCTGGGCAAGCTGGTACAGGAAATCGGGCTGCGCTACAAGGAACTGAACTCCAACGCCCGGGTGGACTTCCGCCTCTCCATCGCTCCGACGGACACCACCCTCTATTTTGACCCCGACGTGATGACCATCATCCTCGACAACCTCCTCTCCAATGCCATCAAGTACACACCGCAGGGGAGCATCAGCCTGAGCATCGCCACTGAGACGACGGACGGCACACGCCACACCGTCATCCGCATCAGCGACACGGGACACGGCATCAGCGCGGAAGCACTGCCGCACATCTTCGAACGCTACTACCAGGAGGACAGTCCCCACCGCGCCTCGGGGACGGGCATCGGACTGGCACTGGTGAAGTCGCTCGTCAGCCTCCATCAGGGCACCATCGACGCGAAGAGCACACCGGGAGAAGGCAGCACCTTCACCGTCAGCCTGCTCACCGACAACTTCTATCCTGACGCTCTGCACAAGGAGTCACGGACGGACGCCGTACCCCCGGAAGCTGCTTCCGATGAACAGCCGGAAACGACGGACGACAACCGCCCCATCGTGCTCGTGGTGGAAGACAATGCGGACATCCGTGAATACATCCGCAGCTCCCTCGCCGACCGCTACAACGTCGTGACGGCAGCCGACGGACAAGAGGGACTCGACGCGGCGCAACAGCAAATCCCCGACCTCATCGTGAGCGACATCATGATGCCAGTCATGGATGGCGTGACGCTCTGCCTGCTCGTGAAGGAGGACGTACAGACGAGCCACATCCCCGTCATCCTGCTCACGGCAAAGGACAGTACTCGCGACAAGGAGGAAGGCTATGCCGCCGGGGCAGACTCGTACCTGAGCAAGCCGTTCAGCGCCGGACTGCTCATCAGCCGCATCGACAACCTGCTCGACAACCGACGCCGACTGGCACGCCTCATCGGCAGCCAACAGACGGAAGAGCCCGGACAGGAAGAGACGGATGCCCTGCGAAAACTCAGCAAGCTCGACCGCAACTTCCTGGAAAAGGTGAATCGGGTCATCGAGGAGAACATGAGCCTGGAACGCATGGACATCGCATTCATAGCCGACAAGATGTGCATGAGCCACTCCACCCTCTACCGCAAGGTGAAGGCGCTGATGAACATCTCCGTCAACGAGCTGGTGCGTGATGCCAAGATGAGGCATGCCGCTACCCTCCTGGAGTCCGGGGAATACACCGTGACCGAGGTGTCCGACATGACAGGCTTCAGCAGTGTCCCCTACTTCCGCCAACGGTTCAAAGAGAAGTATGGCATGAGTCCGAGTGAGTTTATGAAGAAGAAGTGAAAAAAAAAGAGAAGAGCCTGTCGTATCATTTGTGTTTGTTCGGTCAAACACAAGTCTTCGACCGGACAAACACAAGAGTTTGACCTGACAAACATAGTAGTTTGATGGACCAAAGTATAATACTTAGGCAGCCTAAGTATGATACTTTGGTGGTCTAAGTATAATACTTAGGTATGTCAAACTAATTAGTTTGTCAGGTCAAACTCTTGTGTTGTGTGAGTCAAACTCACGTGTTCCATCCGTGGAACAACAGTGTTTGCCGGGAGAAAGTCCGGACAACAAAAGAGAAACAGGGGATGCAGCACCCGAACACGGTGCCACATCCCCTGCATAAGAGAGCTTAATCAGATTATCAGAAGCGTTCGCGGTAGCAGACATCCACAATCTTGGCAAATCCGCTCCACTCGTTAACAAGTTCCAGACTGTTGGTCGAGTTATTCAGACGGTAACGTCGGAGAATACCTCCATTATCACCTCCTGTAGCCGGATTGTAAGAGCCTACGAGCACATAGTGCTGTTCGGCAACCTTGTCTTCAGGGATGGATGAAGGCATCAGCCACTTCCACAAGTCTATCTCCTGACTTCGTCAACGTGTCACCCAAAACTCATCAGAGAATAATTGCGCGATAGGTTGATGGCGTTTCATCAGCATAGTTCGATTGATAACCTGTTTGTTCTTGGGCAGTGTCAGCTGTATTGTTACAATCGTCTGTGCAAGTGCTAAAACCTTGTCGACACTCATATTGACATTGGATAGTTTCAGCAGCCGCTCTAGTTCCTTATAAACTTTCAACGCCACAAAACAGATGCATACGTGTGCCTTTATCCTGCGGTGGGTGAAGTGGAACATAGGTCGTATCTCTATCTTCGATTTTGAGATGCGGAAAGCCCTTTCGACATGCCATAGGTTATGATATGCGGCATATACTTCACCGGTCGGGATATTTGTATTGGTAAGATATCCTTTCAGCCCGTCCCATTTCGCGTCAGCCTCAAGTTTGTCGTAATTGATGGTCACCTTAATGTCGCCCTCCATCTTCAGGAACTTGTTATAACCTCGCTTGTTTATGTTGTCTTTCGTCAGGGTGCCACGTTGGTATGCCTTTTCCAGACGTTGTATCCCCTTTTCCCTGTTGTGGGCATCCTTGCGGGCACGGTCGTCTGTATATCCCACAAGCAGACGTCTGCTGCCTCCCTTGTCGTATTCCACCATCTGCTTGTCAACTTTGGGCTGACTGAGTATCCATTCCTGTATCCTTTTGCTTTCGTTCTTGATTTTCGCACCGATAATATATTTGTAACCGTTTGCTTCCAAGTCTGCTATATTGTCGCTGTTCATCAGTCCTGAGTCGGCCACGACAATAAAGTCCTCCAATTTATATTTCCGTACAAATTCCGTTACCACCGGCAGCATCGTGTGACCTTCATACTTGTTCCCCTCATGTATGCAATAGGCCAGCGGATAGCCTCCGATGCTGACAAGCAGTCCGAGGATGATCTGTGGATCCCTGTGTCGTCCTTCTTTGGAAAATCCTGTCTTTCGCAGTTCATCCTCATAATCCGCCTCAAAATAAAGGGTGGTCACATTATAGAACAAAACGCCGATGCGGCCGTTCAACACCTGTCTTGTATGCAGTACGCTTATGTCCTGAACGGTCTCATGCTGACTGTCGCTGAGCTTGTCCAGATAACGGTATATCTTCGACAGGCTGACATCCTCATCGAAATGTTTTTTCAGGTACTCGGCAGTAGCCGCCTTGCTTGCCGGATAGGCCAACCGCGCCTTTACCAGCTGTCGGAATACCGGATCCTCAATCCGGTTGAAGCCCACACTGTCAAACACACGGTCAAGTATCAGGTCTGCCCCGTTAATCGAGATGTTGGTAATACATGAAAGCATTTGCTCGGCATTCAGAAGTTCCGCTTCACACCCCTTACGCTCCTCGCCGAAAAGATTCAGACGGGGATGCCGACGTTCTTGCTCCCTCTCAATCCACTCACGGACTTTAGATATGAGTGAGTCAAGATCTTCGGGTTCCTTGGCTATGCCGATTATGGCAAGTTCATTCATTTTGCCATTAATCTTCTCTGTGACAATTATGCCAACATTGCCTGAGGGATATTTTTTTCTTCGTATAAACATATTTTTGAACCGTGTCACCCTAAAATAGGTGACACGAAATTACAAAATTCTATTTATCAACGCTTTGCAAAATTAGGCTTTATTGAGTGACGAAGTCAGGAGATATACCCGCCCAACGGATGGAACTGCCGCTGCCGGACGCGCGGACTGATGCCCCACCAGGTGAAAGATGTGGACTTTGGCGAGATGCGCCGACGGGTGGCGGACTATCTGGGCACCAGGGAATGGAAGATGCTGGAGGCGCAAGGCTGGGGCGTGAACCGCTGTGACACGGCACAGATATTCACCGCCGACCAGATGTACATCCGCAAATTCCCCGAACACTCCGCATCCTGTCTGAAGAAGCTCACCGCCGACCGCTGGAAGCTGCCCTCCGTGACGCAGATGAAGCAGCAGGCCGACCGCGACATGCCGCCACGAACGGAGCGCGACGCGGAGCAGTTCTGGCAGGACAATGCCGTGGACGGACGCATCAGCCTGACCGATTACGACGGGCGCACCGTGGTCATCAGCCGCGAACAGTTCATGAGCCACACCGTGGGGAAAGGGCGGGACAACCGCATCGCCCTCTGGGACGCGATGCTGGACACGCTGCAACATCCGGACGAAGTATGGCTGAATGATGAGATTAAAAGCAACGAGCTGGACACCTACTGCGTGATGAAGTTTTATCGGGATGAAGTGGTGGCGGTGAATTACCGCATCGAAGGGGAGGAACTGGTGCTGAAGACGTGGTACATCATGCAGACTAACCTGAACAAGAGAGTGGCTTATATGAAAAAGGTCATATGGGACAGACGAAGGCGTGGGCTGTTGATAAAAAAACGCTGAGACATGTCCTTGCGTCCGTCCGGCCCGTAAAGGAGGGATAACCCGTATGCCCTCCGCCAGTCCGGATTGGATAGCCGGTGCCATGTCTCAACTTGGGATTCACCTTGCAGTGTACTGTTTCGAAGCAGACCTCATGCCCCCATCATCCCCTAGGAGCTGGCACGAGTTCACACCCTTACCTTGCAAGGCTTGGTTCGCTGAAGCATGTCCTTGCGTCCGTCCGGCCCGTAAAGGAGGGATAACCCGTATGCCCTCCGCCAGTCCGGATTGGATAGCCGGTGTCATGCTTCAACTTGGGGTTCATCCTGTCTGCGCGCTGTCATTATCAGCCTTCACGTGCCCCCCCATCGCCCCCTAGGGCTGGCACCCTTGATTACTCCGCTCATTCAGGACTTCGCGGCAAATATACAAACTAATAACCACATAGCCTATGAACGCAACAGACGAATTTGCAAAACGCATCGCCCGGGCAATGCAGGCAGTGCCTGATCTCGTGGCGGAGGAAGCCGTGGAATATTTCCGCCGGCGGTTTACCGAGAAAGCTTTTGACGGCCGACCGTGGCGCCCCGTCAGCCCGCACTACCATCCACGGCGCGGCACCCTCATGGTGCGCAGCGGGGAGTTGCTGAACAGCATCCGCGTGGCATCCGTCAACCCGCGACGGGTAGTCATCGCCGCCGGGAACAGCAAGGTGCCCTATGCCCGGGTGCACAACGAGGGCTTCACGGGCAGCGTCACCGTGCGTCCACACAGCCGACGCAAGAAGGGACAGGTGCAGCAGGTCCGTGCACACAGCCGACGCATGAACGTGCCCCGGCGGCAGTTCCTGGGACGCAGCGCCGAGTTGGAAAACATCTTGAAACGGGAAGTCGAAAATCTCTTTAAATCTGTCTTGTCATGAAAAGGGAATATCTGAACGATGTGCTTGATGCACTCAAGACCGTGTCCGCCCTCCGATGGATCGACGCCGACGAGGGGCAGCTGGACTACTACAACGACGGGGAGCGTCCGCCGGTGGCATTCCCCTGCTGCCTGGTGGAACTAGGCATACCCGGCGTGCAGCCCCTGTCGGAACTTGGGGCGGAAGGCCCCTGCCGCTGCATCCTCCGCGCCACGCTGCAGGTGGCGTTTGACGACTGTGCCACACTGGAGGCGCGGACACCGACCTCCGTCCGCGAGGTGGCGTTCCGCCGGTTCGACCTGTTGGAGGAGGTACGCCGGGCCCTCGACGGACGATGGTTCGAGGGAGCGCTGCAGCCCTGGACACGCACCTCCTGCATGCCCCGCAAACGGGACGACGGGCTGAAGCTCTATGAGATGGTATTCGAGGCGGGGATAATCGAGGACTAGAAGCGGAAGGAGGGGAACATCCGCTGCAGCTGGCGGGCTGTGACGCGACGGCTGGCCTCTCGTCATGCCCGAACGCTACGGTGCCGTGCCGCAAGCTCCCATTACGGAGGCAGAGATTGCCGGAACGTGGGAACACATGGACCTCTCTTACAAGTACGACGTACAGAAGGAGTCACAGCTCATGGAGTTCAGAGCCGACCATACCATCGGCTCCGGTCCGTGGCAAGGGGCAAAATGGAGCTTCGATGCCTCCCGACAGGTCATCCAGGTGGACAACGGCACCGACCTCTACCTCTGCCGGGAGACCGACTGGGAGGCAAAGCCGCGTACACACACCCTGATCTACGCAGCCTACTCCAGCACCGGCAAAACCTACTGGGGCAAGAAAAGCAAGTAAACATCCACATACAGCCGGCAGATGTACGCCGTTTAGCCTTTTTTGGCGTACATTTGTAGCTGTATGTTACAATAAACCACACTACCTATGAAAAGACTACTACTTGGAACACTGATGCTGGGAGCCACCCTGTCGCTGCCGGCACAGAAGGAAGCGACCATCACCGTACAGGCTGACAAGGGCACGGACATCATCCCCAAAGAGATTTACGGACAGTTCGCCGAACATCTCGGCAGCTGCATCTACGGAGGTATCTGGGTCGGCGAGAACTCGGACATCCCCAACATCAAAGGTTACCGCACCGACGTGTTCAATGCCCTGAAAGCGTTGCAGGTGCCCGTCATGCGCTGGCCCGGAGGATGCTTCGCCGACGAATATCACTGGATGGACGGCATCGGACCCAGAGACCAACGCCCCAAGATGGTGAACAACAACTGGGGAGGCACCGTGGAAGACAACTCCTTCGGTACGCATGAGTTCCTCAACCTCTGCGAGATGCTCGGCTGCGAGCCTTACGTCAGCGGAAACGTCGGCAGCGGAACCGTCGAGGAACTTGCCAAATGGGTGGAATACATGACCAGCGAAGGAGACTCGCCGATGGCGAACCTGCGCCGCAAGAACGGACGCGACAAGGCGTGGAAGGTGAAGTACCTCGGCGTGGGGAACGAAAGCTGGGGATGCGGCGGCTCGATGTATCCCGAATACTACTCCGACCTCTACCGCCGCTATGCGACGTACTGCCGCAACTACGACGGGAACCAGCTCTTCAAGGTCGCCAGCGGAGCCAGCGACTATGACTACAAGTGGACGCGTGTCCTCATGGAGCGTGCCGGCTCGATGATGAACGGCATCTCCCTGCACTACTACACCGTCACCGGATGGGTGGGCAGCAAAGGCTCTGCCACACAGTTCACCCCTGACGACTACTACTGGACGATGGGCAAATGCCGCGAGATTGAGGACGTGCTGAAGAAGCACATCGCCATCATGGACGAGCTGGACCCGAAGAACAACGTCACCCTCCTGCTCGACGAGTGGGGCACCTGGTGGGACGTGGAGCCGAACACCATCCCGGGACACCTGTTCCAGCAGAACACCCTGCGCGACGCCTTCGTGGCTTCGCTCTCGCTGGACATCTTCCACAAGTATACCCGACGACTGAAGATGTGCAACATTGCCCAGGTGGTCAACGTCCTCCAGTCGATGATTCTCACTGACGGACCGCGCATGGTGCTCACCCCGACCTACCATGTCTTCCGGATGTACAAGGTACACCAGGACGCCACCTACCTCCCTGTTGACATCCAGTGCGACACCATGCAGGTGCGCGACAACCGCACGCTGCCGCTCGTCAGTGCCACCGCCTCGAAAGACAGGAACGGGAAAATCCATCTCTCCATCTCCAACATCGACACCGAGAATGCCCGCGAACTGACCATCCGCCTCAACGGTGCACAGACGAAAGGTGTGACCGGCGAAATACTCACCGCTGCACACATCAACGACTACAACTCGTTCGACAAGCCCGAAACGGTCGTTCCCCGGCCCTTCAAGGATGCCCGAATCCGCAAGGGTGTCCTGACGCTCACCATGCCTGCCAAGAGCATCGTGACACTGGAGCTGCAATAAGACACCGACGCACGACAGCTTCCTGCCCCTGTGAACAGACGCGGGTAACACGGCCCTCCACCGAAGGCTGTGTTACCCGCGTCAGTCTTTCTGCCGACGGACACTACTTCACCGTCGCCTCAAAATAGCTTTTTCCCGCCTTCACCTCGCGGTCGGTGCCGTATGCCGGGGAATACTTGCCCAGCGGCATGTCGCTCAGGACGGCGTCCGTGCAACGTCTGCCTGCCACGACCTGATCGGTCAGCGACGTGGTGAGCATCGTTGCCGCCATGCCCAACAGGACTTCGAGCGGACTGTCGTCCTCATCGGCTGACAGCTCCGTGTCGACCGTCAGGTTGCCTTCCCGTCGGTAGAGCACCTCGCCACTCGTGGTGGAACGCAGGATGAACTCCACACGTGCCGTCAGCTTACCCCCCAGGTTGTCGCGCTCCCATGCCTTGATGACGGTGAACATCGCCGCGTCTGCCCCGATGATTTCGCGGAAGCGCTTCAGGCTGCCCTCCAGAAACAGCTCGCTGTCATAGGCGCTCTCGGAACGGAACAGCTCCATCGTCAGGTAAGGGGAAAAGACGTAGTACCCCTTCTCGCACAACGGATGGTAGAGCGTGGTGTAAAAATACTCCTTCGCCTCCACGGCATTCGTCCGGTTGACGGGCGGCATGATGACAATGGAGCCGGGTGCCTCCGCATACAGCTTCGGGTATTGCTGTCCGCGGGTGACGACCGTCTCCGCTACGGTGCCGCAGGAGGTGACCGCCGCCAGGACGAGTCCTGCACTCAGCAGGATGGACAGATGTAGTCTCATTTCTTCTCCAACTGTTTGATGATACGTGACAGGTAAGTCTCCGACTCGGGATAAAGACGGATTTCTTCTTTCAGGTAGGGGATGCCCTCCTCGGGATAGCCCATCCGGTAAAGCAAAAACCCGTACTCGGCATACATGCCGGGAGGCACCGTCCGACGGACACCGTGCTGACGGTCGATGATGCGACGGTACTCCTGCAACAGCTTGTCGCGGAGTTCGGGCGTTGCCTTCTTGCTGTAACGGTAGATCGCCCCCTCGTAGTCATACCACGAGTAGAGCGAGGTCTCCGTGGTGGAGCATCCGCACAGCAGGATGATGCCCGACACAAGGGCGAACAACGTTCTCATGGCTGCACTTCCTCGATATAATAGTCCGACAGATGCGCCGGGTCAATGGGCGTCCCGGCATGGACTTCCACGGACGAATATTCTGTCTCGGGCGTGTCGCCGGCCGTGGCAGTGACCGTCACAGTGCCCACCTGCTTGCCAGGCAGTTCGATGAGCATACCCGTCTGCGGGTTCTTCACCTGCTTGCCCTTCAGCTTGACGGCAAAGGTGTCGCCGACAGCGATGCCCTGGCTCGCCCCTCCGCCGATGAGGACAGCGTCCGTGTCATAGCTCAGGAAGTACGTGCGCCACGGCTTGTCGGTACACTTGTCGATGATGTTCTCCACCAGCTGACCGATGGCTTCGGAGATGGCCTTGTCGCTCAACGTGGCGTCATAGTCTGCCCGTCCGCCCACACCGAGGGTCGTCTTGGTAGTCAGTTCCGCCTCCCCCTTTGCCTCGTCGGAGTAGACAATCAGTCCCGTCGACACTTCCACCAGACGGATGGCGACGGCTGCCTCCACCCGCTGTGTCTTGCTGCGCGTGAAGACGCCCGCCTTGCCGACGTTCTTCCGTCCGAACTCCGTGATGGAACCGATGATGAGGTAATCCGCCCCGATGGTTGACAGCTCGGCACCTCCCTTCTCCGCCTCCGCCATCAGGACATCGAGGTCGTTGCGCTCCAGCAGGATGAATTTACCCGACGCGGCGAGCTTGGCAGACAGGATGTCAAGTGCCTGCTTGCCCATGGGGTCGTTCTCCTTGTCATAGAAGATGCCTTTCCCGTACTGCGTCTCATTGGAAAAACGCCCGATGGCCACTTTCCTCTTGATGGTCTTTCCCTCGGTCCTGACCGCAACGCCGTCCGTTCCAGTCACCTCTACCTCTTGTTGGGCATACGCGGTGCAGCACAACAGTGCCAACACAGCCACCCACATCCGTCGAATGTTTCTTTTCATACGCACATTTCGTTGGTTTGATTCTTGGTTGATTCAGCTCTCTATGGTCCCACAAAGTTATAAATTTTTCAATGCGGAACTGTTTTTTCCTTCATGGATTTCTAACGGACGCCAGGCAGACACCGGAAGACCGCCCGGGGAAACCTGCTCCCCGCACGCACCACCCTATCAAAAAGACAGCACTTATCCCCTTTCCACTTGACAAATTCAGCAAAAACACTCCTTCCCGCTAACGCATACTTTTGAATTTCCGCATAATCTAGCGAGCGAGTGCAAACAAACGCTAACAAAACAGTACTAAAAAGCCCTTCATTTTGGAAAACTATACATTTCATTTCCGAAAAACAGACAAAACGTGCCCGGAACAATATTGTTTCGCGAGCCAAACAATATAGTTTGACGCCTCAAACAATATAGTTTCACCTGCCAAACACAATTGTTTCGTGCCCGGAAGTCAAATCTTTGGAAAATGGAAGTCAAAACTTTGGAGTTTTGCTCTCCAGAAGGTGAGCAGCGTCAACAAATCGGAAGGTAATAAAAGGAGTCATCAAACCTGGTTCCAAACAGACAAAGGATACAATGCGGACATTTTGCCCGACACAACGGGACAAATACAAGCCATCCGGCAACAAGGTGCATTTTGCGAATCGCCTGAGAATGCCAGGAAATCCATCAAACCGTATTTGGATACAGGGAAGGGCCGTGTGGAAGGCTTCGTTTGACATTTTGTCACTCCCAGAGCAAGGGTAGAGAAACCGGATGTTCGCACCGGAGTTTCCCGTCAGGCTTCTACAACGGATGCGGAAACGCCAGCTTGAGGGGATGTCGGAGAAAAGCGCACCCGCCGGGAGATATTTTTGTTTTCACACTTGTATATGCCCGATAAAATTTGTTATTTAGTCCTGTATATCGCCCGGATGGCTCGGATATTCTGTTTTCAGAGCTTCATTTCGTCAAGAATTATGAAAGAATGAAGGAGACCCGTATCCGTCCCGTGACTGCCGGCTGCATACACTTGAACCGATTTAATAACCGAACCTTAACTGACAATGGAGAAAAAAGACTTGGGACAGATTTCCGTAATCGTTTCCACCTACAATCGCTGTGATGCGCTGCTAGTATGCCTGCAGAGCCTGTTCCGCCAAACCGTATTACCCGACGAGGTCCTCGTGGGCGATGATGGCTCGACGGAGGAGACCGCACAGCTGATTCAGGCACTGCAACAGAAAGCTCCCTTCCCGCTGATTCATGTCTGGCATGAAGACAAGGGCTTCCGGCTGGCGATGATGCGCAACAAGTGTGTGGCACGCAGCACGGGCAACTACATCATCGAGCTGGACGGGGATGTTTTCCTGCATCCGGAGTTTATCGCCGACCACCTCCGCGAAGCGGCTCACGGGGTCTACGTGAAAGGCGGAAGGGTGAACCTGGGCAAGGAGCTGACGGAACGCATCTGCCGTTCCGGGGTAGTGCCGTCCATCCACTATTGGACGCGGAGCATCGAGAGCAAGGCAGAGAATGCCATCCACTGCCCTCTCCTGGCTCATTTCCTGGCTCCGCGATACCGCAGGAACAGGTCGGCAGCACTGGGTTGCAACATGTCGTTCTTCCGCGAAGATTTCATCCGCATCAACGGCTACGACGAGTTCTACGAGGGCTGGGGCGGAGAGGATATTGACTTGGGCAACCGTCTTCAGAACAGCGGATGCCAGAAACGGTACCTCAAGTTCTCGGGCATCGTCTACCACCTCTGGCACGAGGACAAGTACATGTACAACCGGGAGAAGAATTTCCGCCACATGGAAGAGCTGAACGCCCGGCATGCGATACGCTGTGCACAGGGAGTGGAGCAGTATCTATAAAAAATGAAATGAACCGAGAAGCTTGGTTCGAGACAGGAAATATTCAGGGAATTACCTATCTTGGGCCTAAAGAGTTTGAACTTACAGAAGATATACCACGGTACCAAGTCAAAAAGGAATAGAAAGCACTAATGTACATAGGACTTGATTTCACTTAAAAAAGCATCGCCGTACGCTTCATACTTCCGATCACCTATGCCATAAATGCGAAGGAACTCCTCTCTGTCAGTCGGCTTGTCCGTCGCCAAGCGTACAAGCACAGCATCCTGCAAAATCTTCGGTGCTGCAATCCCTTCTTTTTGTGCAAGCTGCATACGTAGCTCATACAGAAGTCTAAGGAGTTCCATGTCTGTAATGATTTGACCTTTCGCATTGGTTAAGACCCGGAATTCAACAGTATCGATCTTGCCTGGCGTATATTCCACCATATTCACTCCGGCAAAAGAACCGGAAGAAACAGTCTTCTTTGCCTTAACCGGAATCATCTCCGGAGGAGTCACCTCGTCCATATCCTCCACGGGCTTCTTTTTGAAATAAGAAGGACAATTGACAGAACGGTCTTCAGTGCCGAAATCATGCCGCAGCCAAGCCCTGTAATGCGACAATCCCAACATCCGGCCGCATCCGGACTTATCATCCTTATAGTTCGTACAGCCCAGAATAAAATGCTGTTTGGCTGGTTTCACAACCAAATACCCATCTTCACACCAATCACATTTCTGAATGCCCAGTTCTCCCCCTCTCATGTCATTCGTCATAAAGCCACACAGTTCCTGTTCGTTGGTACAAATCCACAGCTTCAATCCATAGTTCTTGTTCCAACGCAGCTGCATCGGATATCCACAAATCGGGCAACGGTTTCCTACAGGCAACGGGTCATTCACCGCAGACGCCAATTCACCTTTCAAGGTGACATTCGGATAACGCGCCGTATCGCTCAACAGCTCTTTGATGAATTCCGAGGGACGCTGTGAAGGTGTCACAATAAAGACACGATTTTTTGTACGGGTCAGTGCCACATAGAACAGGCGACGCTCTTCCGCATAAGTGTACGAATTGTCATTGACGACTACCAGGCTCAATACCGGATCATCATCCACCTTAGAGGGGAATCCGTAAACATCATCTTTTGCATTGATTATAATAACATTGTCCGCACTCAATCCTTTAGAGCTATGCGCAGTCAGGAATTGCAGCTTTACCTGTGAACCATAACGTGAGGAATACACACGTCCGGACTTCTCATCATAGTTAAACTCTTTTGAACGACAAAGATGGACGGCATCAAAGCCATAACGTCCGATCAACAGAATAGAAACAACACGTGACTTTCCCTCAACCTTATTATACTCAATCACATCACTGATAGCCTCATTCACGGCTATTCCCAGATTGTAATAACGTCCTCCGTCCTGCTGCCTGGAGTATTTCTCACTGTATGTACGGATGACTACCGGATTCGTAATACGTTTCGGAGAAATCAATGCTTTCTTTATCTGATTCTCATTCCGCTGGATAAAGGCACCTGCAATGTCTATCACTTCTTGCGCATTTCGATACGTGCGTGTAATCTTCAATTCCTGTCCATAACCCACTTCCTGGCAGAACCGAGTAAATAACGGCAAAATAGAACCGCTAAAGGCATAGATAGACTGCCAGTCATCTCCCACTGCCACAATCTTGGCACTACACAAAGCTGACAGCTCACGTATCAGGTTGTAACGTTGTCTGGAGATATCCTGATACTCATCAACGATGATATACTTGAAGTCCAAATGTTCCTGATTCACCTGTTTCTTACGAATCAGTTCAGCCGACTCATTGATCATATCTTCAAAATCAATACTACAGCTTTCTTTCAATGCCTTCTGATATTCCAGGAAACAAACGCTACAAATATCCAGGAACAGCCTTGTACGCACATTCTTCACGGAAGATTTGAACGCTTCGAATTTCTCAGCCTTGTAACCTTGCGTCTTGAAATTACTGATAAAATGGCAAATCAAAAGGGTAAACTTGGTAATATACTTATTTTCTTCCGCGTCTACCAGTTTCTTATAGACCTCATTCAACGGACGTTCATTTATGACATACCCCCGTTCCAACAATTGCTCCTCCAGGTGTTCCAGAAAAGAACGTCCATCCCGATAAGCAGAAAATGTATAGATCAAATCGGTCTTATGTTTCCGGTGCAAACGGATTTTGTCATTCACCCGGGCTTTATAACGCTCCAGTTCCGCCGGTGTATAACGGCTGTTCCGTCCATCCTCCGTAATTCCAAAGTGCTCAATATAAGATTCTTTGTCACCCTGTTTTATCCGAAAATCCGGCGTATAAGGCTTGCTGGCATCCAAGACACGATAGCGATAGACCGGTTCATACTCATAGTCAATCTGATGAAGATAGAGCCAGTTAGCGATACGAACCTCTTCAATGGAACGGAGTATTTCATTGTTAAGAGTCTGTACTTTTTCAGTCTTACGGTCCACAATCTGTCTCACATACTCATGCAAGTTACTTTTCAACGTCGAAAAATCGGCCTTGGAAACAAAGCGGAAAAAACGGTTCAAATCATCTCCCTCATAAGGTGCAGTAAAATAAGACCCGAAAAAAAGAATCAGTTTCTTCACCAGATCTTCCCGACTCATCACGGCAGACTTCAGATACTTGTTTATAACAGCATACATGTAGCCTCCATCGACAATACGCTTGCCTTCAGAATCCCCCTTCCGCAAAATGGCATACCCAGCCGAATGGAATGTAGTAATGGGGCAATTGATGTGCAAACAGCCGTTAATCCGTTCACGCAGTTCTCCAACAGCTTTATTGGTGAATGAAATCACCAGGATTTTGGAAGGTTCTATTCCACGTTTGTCTACCAGATATTTTACCTTGGCAGCTACAGTGGTTGTCTTGCCCGCCCCGGCTCCTGCAATCACCAACGTGTGATCTTCCTCAGAAAGAAGCACCCTGCGCTGTTCCTCATCCAGCAAAATTGCAGGATCGCATTCCTTCAGGATAGTATCCAGATAGTCTTTCTCCAACACCAGGTGACGTTTGACATATTCTTCATTGTGTTGTTGAACAAAAGGAGATTCCTTAGTCAAATCATATAGCCCGGCATATGTCTCACGAAAACGGTCTATTTGCGATGAATCAAGTTTACTTTTACGAATAAAATCATCCAGTACATTGGAAGACGACAATGTCTCATAGAACTGATACAAGTGGGCTGCCCCTTCAACCAACTCCTTATAATCGCTCCGAGCTATAAAACGCTCTTCCGTCATCAATGCATCAAAAGTCCGATTGAAAGCCAAGACCTCCTTGTATTCCTGTGGTATATGTTCCGGCACCTCCTCCTTGGCGGTAGAGTTTCTCTTTCCGCCTGTAATCATCCGCCGTAAAACATTCCATATACTCATGCTCGATTATTTATCCGTCTTGATTTTTAAACCTGTTGCAACAAAAGGACTGTATATCTATGATACAATCTACTTTATCGTTGCAAAGCTAATAAAACAGGTATTAAAAACAATATACAACTATACAAATTATTTACCGGAAAATAATAAAACGAATTGACGGACCTCCCCACAACCTCCCCCAGTGCATCGCATAAAAAAAGGAGCTAAGTCAGCGACTTAACTCCTTCATTTTACCAGTCGGGGTGACTGGATTCGAACCAGCGACCACACGCCCCCCAGACGCGTACTCTAACCGGGCTGAGCTACACCCCGAATTGCGGATGCAAAGGTACGCCTTCTTTTTGTTTATGCAAACTTTTCCATGACTTTTTTTATCGGGAAGGGCATTTTTTCTGACACGGCAACAGAGGAAGACGGTCGGAAAGGCAATGGAAGCAAGTACAAGTGTCACCGGAAAGGGCGATTCCGATGACAGAATGAGGTTTTTCGCCGAAAGCTGACGCAACTAAGGTTTTTATGCGTACTTTTGCAAAGATGTAGTTAGTAAACCACTCATTTAAAATGCAACTAAGAATTACAGCTCCTTCACAAATCGATTGCCGCATCAGCCTGCCTGCCTCGAAAAGTATCTGCAACCGAGCACTTGTCCTCGATGCTTTGGCTGGCGGAAAGGCGGACATCGGCAATCTATCCGACTGCGATGATACACGGGTGATGGTCGACGGACTGCGTTCACGCGGAGATGTGGTCGACATCGGGGCAGCGGGGACAGCCATGCGCTTCCTTACGGCTTTCTTTGCAGTACAACCGGACGAACAGCACCTCCTGACGGGAACTGCCCGCATGCAGCAACGCCCCATCCGCATCCTGGTTGATGCCTTGCGCAGCCTGGGGGCAGACATTGAATATACGCAGACGGAAGGATTTCCACCTTTATTGATACACGGAAGAAGGCTCACGGCATCGGAGGTCTCACTGCCGGGAGACGTCAGCTCACAATACATCTCCGCCCTTCTGATGATTGGCGCCACGCTTCCGGAAGGACTGACGCTCCACCTGACGGGCGACATCATCTCGCGTCCCTACATCGACCTGACGCTCCGTCTGATGACCGACTTCGGCGGACAGGTGCGATGGATGCCCGACGGACGCAGCGTCCGTGTGGAAGCACATGCCTACAGCACACGCCCCTACACCGTGGAGAGCGACTGGAGCGCAGCTTCCTACTGGTACGAAATGGCGGCATTGAGCCGGGAGGCACAAGTGGAACTGCCGGGACTGCTGCCCGACAGTCCGCAGGGAGACAGTGCCGTGGCGCAGCTCTTCGGAGCCTTGGGCGTGAAGACGGACTTCAACGGAGCAGGTGCCGTGCTCGGTCGCATGCCCCGCGCGCTGGAAAGGATGGACTATGACTTCACCAACCAACCCGACCTGGCGCAGACATTCGTCGTGACTTGTGCCCTGCTCGGGCTGCCCTTCCGCTTCAGCGGACTGCAAAGCCTGAAAATCAAGGAGACCGACCGCATGGAGGCCCTGCGCATCGAGCTGCGTAAGTTGGGCTATGCCGTCCGGGAGGAAGAAGACTCCGTCCTCGCCTGGGACGGAGAACGGGTGCAGGCTGACCCCTGCCCCGTCATCGACACGTATGAAGACCACCGCATGGCGATGGCTTTCGCACCGGCAGCCCTCTGCCTGCCGGAGATTCGCATCAACCACCCGCAAGTGGTGTCGAAGTCGTACCCTCACTACTGGGACGACCTGTGCCGTGCGGGATTTCATCTGGAGGAACTATGACACTGATAGCTATTTTTATCGGAGCGCTGCTGGTGCTCGGCATCGCAGCCTATGCTTTGGGAAACCTGAACCGGAAGAAACAGGGCGACACACCGACGGAAGAAGACAAGCCCGCCCCACGCACGGACATGGAATGCTGCGGCCAGCATGCCGTCTGTGAACGCGACAGCCTGCTGGCAGGAGTCAGCCGGAAGATTGAATACTACGACGACGAAGAGTTGGACCGCTTCCGCGGTACTCCCTCCGACGGCTACAACGACGAGGACGCCGACGCCTTCCGCGAAGTGCTCTACACGATGCGACCGGACGACGTGCCCGGCTGGGTGCGCAGCCTGCAACTGCGAGGCGTCTCCTTGCCCGACGGCGTGAAAGATGAAATCATCCTCATCGTGGACGACCTGCGCGCACATCCCGTCCCCAAATCCTGATTACCCCACACTATGGAACTTCTCGACATCCTGCAATACACGTTCTTCCAGCATGCGTTGCTGGGCAGTCTCTTTGCCAGTATCGCCTGCGGCATCATCGGCACGTACATCGTTACGCGGCGGCTGGTGTTCATCAGCGGAGGCATCACGCACGCCTCGTTCGGAGGCATCGGGCTGGGAGTCTACCTGGGCATCTCCCCCATCCTCTCGGCAGCCGTCTTCTCCGTTCTCTCGGCATTCGGCGTGGAGTGGCTGAGCAAGCGGCGCGACATGCGCGAGGATTCCGCCATTGCCGTGTTCTGGACATTCGGCATGGCCATCGGCATCATCTTCAGCTTCCTCGCCCCGGGCTTTGCCCCCGACCTCTCGTCCTATCTCTTCGGGAACATCCTCACCATCACCCGTTCGGACATCTGGGTGCTTGCCGTTCTGTCGGCATTGCTGGGACTCCTCTTCACCCTCTTCCTACGCCCGATTGTCTATACGGCGTTCGACCGTGAGTTTGCCCGTTCGCAAGGACTCCCCGTCACGGTCATTGAATACGGACTGATGATGTTCATCGCCCTCACCATCGTTGCCTGTCTGCGCATGGTGGGCATCGTGCTCGCCATCTCGCTCCTCACCATTCCGCAGATGACTGCCAACCTCTTCACCAACAGCTTCCGCCGCATCATCGGGCTGTCCATCCTCATCGCCTGCCTCAGCTGCTTGGGCGGACTGCTGCTGTCCTACCGTTACAACGTGCCTTCGGGAGCGTCCATCATCTTCTTCTCCATCCTCATCTATGCCGGATGCAAGGTAGGGAAGCTTCTTCTACGGAACCGGAACTAAACAAACGAACAACCATATGGAAATCAAGATTACTTCACTGGAAAACATCCACGATGCCGCCCGCGAGTTCATCGCTGCCATGGGCGACAACACGGTCTTTGCCTTCTACGGCAAAATGGGTGCCGGCAAGACCACCTTCATCAAGGCCATCTGCGAATGCCTGGGAGTGACCGACGTCATCAACTCGCCCACCTTCGCCATCGTCAACGAGTACCGCTCAGCCACCGAAGAGCTGATTTACCACTTCGACTTCTACCGCATCAAGAAGCTCGAGGAGGTGTATGACATGGGGTATGAGGACTACTTCTACAGCGGCGCCCTGTGCTTCATCGAATGGCCGGAGCTGGTGGAAGAGCTGTTACCGTTCGATGCCGTCAAGGTGACGATAGAAGAAGACGAACAGGGCTGCCGTGTGGTACGCTTCGACGCATAATCTGCCATCCACATGGGACCGCAATACTTCGTCCAGTCCCTGTTCGCTCTCGCCGGCATCCTGTCGCTACTGGCTGCCGTACTCGACTGGGACTGGTTCTTCACTGCCCAAAACACACAGTTCATCGTGCGCAGTCTGGGGCGTCGCCGTGCCCGCTGGTTCTACGGCGTGCTGGGCGTCGTGCTGATGGTCATGGCGGTGTTCTTCTTTTTTCAGACGGAACAGGCGTCGGCATCCTGACAAGGTCGTCGCCGCACACACACCTGTGCCCTTCCCGGTCACAGTCCGTCATCAGTCAACGGAAGGCAGGGCATTGACACACTACGAACGCCACCTTAATGAAGCAAAGTATCATACTTAGACCCCCTAAGTATAATACTTAGGCTGCCAAAGTATAATACTTAGGTCCGTATAAGGCGTACTTTCATCGCGCTCTTCCCGGCATTTGAACCGGTCTGTCCCTAACAATAAACGGCACAAGCCTCCGTCATGCGACGGGATGGCTTGTGCCGTTTACAGTTTATAGGCGTGTCAGCTGATTACTTCTTCACCGAGCAGAGCGGCTGGGGCTTGATTTGCTTGAAGAAATCATTGCCCTTGTCATCCACGAGGATGAAGGCCGGGAAGTTCTCCACTTCAATCTTCCAGATGGCTTCCATGCCGAGTTCGGGATATTCCACACACTCGATGCTCTTGATGTTGTTCTGTGCGAGGATGGCTGCCGGACCACCGATGGAGCCGAGGTAGAAGCCGCCATGCTTCTTGCAGGCATCCGTCACAGCCTGGCTGCGGTTACCCTTGGCGAGCATGATCATGCTGCCGCCGTGGCTCTGGAAGAGGTCCACGTAGGGGTCCATACGTCCGGCTGTCGTCGGTCCCATGGAACCGCACGCCATGCCTTTCGGAGTCTTTGCCGGACCGGCGTAGTAGATGGGATGGTCCTTGATGTATTGCGGCAGGTCTTCGCCACGGTCGAGACGCTCTTTCAGCTTGGCATGGGCGATGTCACGGCCCACGATGATGGTTCCGTTGAGCGAAAGGCGGGTGGCAACCGGATACTTCGTCAGCTCCTTGAGAATCTCTGCCATCGGACGGTTCAGATCAATCTTCACGGCATCGCCTTCGCCAGCCTGACGGAGTTCTGCCGGAATCAGTTCGCCCGGATTGCTGTCGAGCTTCTCAATCCAGATACCGTCCTTGTTGATTTTGCACTTGATGTTGCGGTCGGCAGAGCAGGAAACGCCCAGACCGACGGGGCAGGAAGCACCGTGGCGCGGCAGACGGATGATGCGGACATCGTGTGCATAGTATTTGCCGCCGAACTGGGCACCCAGCCCGATGCGGTGAGCCTCCTCGAGCACCTGCTTCTCCAGTTCGATGTCACGGAAGGCACGTCCGCCTTCGCTACCGGTCGTCGGCAGGTTGTCATAGTAGTGGGTCGAAGCCAGCTTCACCGTGAGGAGGTTCTTCTCAGCCGACGTTCCTCCGATGACGAACGCGATGTGGTAGGGCGGGCAAGCAGCCGTACCCAACGTCTTCATCTTCTCCACCAGGAAGGGAACGAGCGTGCCGGGATTCAGGATGGCCTTCGTCTCCTGGTACAGGTAGGTCTTGTTGGCAGAGCCACCTCCCTTGGTCACACAAAGGAACTTGTACTCCATGCCTTCGGTGGCCTCGATATCGATTTGTGCAGGGAGATTGCACTTGGTGTTCACCTCCTCGTACATGCTCAACGGAGCGTTCTGTGAGTAGCGGAGGTTCTCTTCCGTGTAAGTCTTATAGACACCGTGGGACAGTGCTTCCTCGTCGCAGTAGCCTGTCCACACCTGCTGTCCTTTCTCGCCGTGGATGATGGCAGTACCGGTATCCTGGCAGAACGGGAGCACCCCTTTGCTGGCTACCTCGGCATTGCGCAGGAAGGTCAGTGCCACATATTTGTCGTTTTCACTGGCTTCAGGGTCACTCAGGATCTTGGCGACCTGCTCGTTGTGTGAGCGGCGCAGCATGAACGAGACATCGCGGAAGGCGGCGTTCGCCATGGCGGTCAGACCTTCTTTCTCGATTTTCAGAATCGGCTTGCCTTCAAACTCGCTCACCGACACATAGTCTTTTGTCAACAGATAATACTCAGTCGTATCCTCTCCGAGCTGGAAAGGAGCTTCATACTTAAACGGAGGTGTTGCCATAATATAAAGTATTACGTTTTATAATTAGATTAGTACGTATGCAAATGTACGAATATCTTCAGTTAGTCGTGCCCGGGCTTCGGGGAAGATGCCCGTTCTTTAGCTTTCTTTAGTTGTTCTTCCTTTTCGCGGTGCAGCTGTTCCCTGAATGCGGCTGCAAGAGGGGCAAACGTAGCTCCGCCCAGGCGTTCCTCCTTGCTGACGTCAGCTTCCAGCAGGGCATAAAAGCGTTCTTCGTTGGCTGCCCGGCGGACGCGTGCTTCCTCCCTCTCTTCCGCAGAATAAAGGGCACGGATGTGTGCCTGTACCCAGACGGGATAGGCGAGACACAGGCATCCGAGTTTGTCCAGGAACTCCTGCAGGGATGACCCGCGTCCGTCTGACGCCTCGTCGCACAGGGCACGGAAGGCACTTCCGGGTACCACCAGCCCCAGCATGTCGTGCCACTCCTCATCGGGCCGCAGGGGGATGCACAGTTCTGCGGACGTTTCCTCGGGCAGGTAGCGGGCGATGTAGAGCTGCTCCATCAGTCGGTAGAGACCGATGCCGCGCTCCAGTGCTCCAGCCTTTACGAACACTCCGCGTACCGGCTCATACCATTCCGGGGTGTTGCCTGCCTGTGCGTGCAAGAGTTGTTCCAGCCTCATCCGTCCTTCCCGGATGCGGGAGACCGTGTAGGGAGTCAGTGCCTCGCAGGTGGAAATGAAGTCACAGGGAGGGACACCCTCCGGACGTTTGTCACGGACGGGCCATTTGTGCACGTCGCGACAGGTACCGACCGTGAAGAAGTTGATGGCAGGGACGAGCACGGTACGTCCGTCAGTGTGAAAGAGGTAAGAGAAGGGGAAGGCAGACAGGTCGGCGTGACAGTCGAACTTGCCCATGACCATGGAGAAAGCCCCGACGCGTCCGCCCCACACGAGGTGGGCTCCCGACGCCGTCTTGCACCCACGCTCCAGCTCCCCGTGGTGCAGCGGACCGAGCTTGTACATGTGGTTGCTCATGTTCGTACCCGAGCCGGCGTTGAAGAACGAGCTCATGCTGCCTATCAGCAAGGTCGACTTGTGATGGCTCACCGTGAACGGTCCGGCACAGACGGCACACGCCTCCCCGTTGTCCAGGTAGGAGTTGGCAAAGAAGAGGGAGGCTTCCGCCGAGAATCCCTTGCCGACATGGACAGCCTGCCCGACGAGGCACTCGCTCACCTTCGCACCGTCCAGCACTTCCGCACCGCCTTGCAGCACCGTACGCCGGCAGATGACGTCGGTCCCCAGACGGACGGGGGCTTCGCGGCAACTGTCCAGGTAGCAGTCCTCCACGCACGATGCTCCGTCGATGACGGCTGAAGCGCCGACATAGACATTCCGGAGCCTGGAGACGCCGACGATGCAGGCATCCGCCCCCACAACGCCCCGCGACGGGATGGATGCCTCCACTTCCGCCTTCACCCAGGCATCGAGGGCACGACACCCCGACGAAGACAACCGCGAACGGAGGTAAAACTCCTGCGCACCCAGCCGTCGGTGAAGCCACACACGGAAGGCGGCGTCCGCCTCGCTCAACACGTTGACCGGTGTGCCCAGGCCGCACGTGGCGGAAGGCTCCATGCTCATCGTCCCCACTCGGGAGATGTATGCACCCGGCGCAATGTCGTAACGGGACAGGCAGCCCACCTGCTCGATGAGGCAGTCATCGCCCACCGTGACATCATGCAGCTCTGCCTGACGGATACCCGACGGACGGTGTATGCCCGGCTCCGGCTCCAACGTCCGGTGAAAGACACCCAGACGAACCGGACCGTAGAAACGTACCTGCTCGACGGCTTCGGGAGTGAAGCCGTCCTTCACCTGTATGTGACTCCAGTCGTCTGCCCGGCAACCTTGCTGCTGCAAGACCGCAATCTCGCGGACCGACAACGGACGGTAAGCATTCATCATCATAGCCAGGGGATTATTCGGGGTTCCCGTCTTCCTCGTACGTCTGGTAGAGGAAGTCGTTGTAGGGATACTTCTGTACGTGCAGCTCCTTGACCTTCTTGTAGAACATCGCCTTCAGCTCGTCGATGTTGGTCTTCTGACGGGCGGAGATGAAGATGCAGTTGTCGTGCATCTTTGCCATCCACGTCTGCATGAGCTCTTCCAGCGTAATGTTCTCCTTGGTGCGCGGCGTCAGGTCGTCGGCATCCTTCTCCACATAGGTGTATGCGTCAATCTTGTTGAACACCAGGATGGTCGGCTTGTCGGCACAACCCAGGTCGGCAAGTGTCTTGTCAACCACCGTAATCTGTTCCTCAAAGTCGGGATGGGAGATGTCGACCACGTGGATGAGCAGGTCTGCCTCGCGCACCTCGTCGAGCGTCGACTTGAACGAATCGACCAGGTCAGTAGGCAACTTGCGGATGAACCCGACCGTGTCGGACAGGAGGAAGGGGAGATTGTCGATGATGACCTTGCGCACCGTGGTGTCGAGCGTGGCGAACAGCTTGTTTTCAGCGAACACCTCGCTCTTTGCCAGCAGGTTCATCAGGGTCGACTTACCTACATTGGTGTAGCCCACGAGAGCCACACGGATGAGTCGTCCGCGATTCTTGCGCTGGGTGGACTTCTGCCGGTCAATCTCCGCCAGCTGCTGCTTCAGGAGCGACATGCGGTTGAGGATGATACGGCGGTCCATTTCGAGCTGGGTCTCACCCGGACCACGCAGTCCCACCGAACCGCCCTTGCCACTGCCCGAGCCACCTCCCTGACGTTCCAAGTGAGTCCACAGACGTTGCAGGCGGGGGAGCATGTATTTATATTGCGCCAGCTCCACCTGCGTCTTGGCACTCGCCGTCTGGGCACGCATCGCGAAGATGTCCAGAATGAGTGAAGTGCGGTCGAGAATCTTCACCTTCAGTTCCTTCTCTATGTTTCGGATTTGCTTTGCCGACAATTCGTCGTCGAATATCACCATACCGATTTCCGTCTCGGGGTCTTCCTCGCAGGATTCCAGGTAGGCACGAATCTCCTCCAGCTTACCTTTCCCTATGTAAGTCACCGAGTTGGGCATATCGAGTTTTTGAGTAAAACGTTTGACCACCTCCGCCCCGGCTGTGTCCGCCAGGAACTCCAGTTCGTCAAGGTATTCGTTGGTCTTACGTTCGTCTTGCAATCGGGTGACCAGACCGACCAGTACGGCTTTTTCGGTCTGAGCTTGAGAGATAACAAATTCTTTCATTCTGTATCAGCTAATTTACTGTGTCTTGATTCTAGCCTCAACCCTGCCTGAACCTTAGCGGGATTGAAGTTCACAAAGATAATGGATTCGTTTCTATTTAAGGATATTCCTTCCCGGTTTTTACACACGCCGGAGATGTCCGGAAACGGAAACAGCCTCCCGAAGGAGGCTGTCCATTCACATTTTAGAGATAATTTTCTATTCATCCACGTTTCACAACGTCCTCATAGAAGTCATTAAAGAGTATCTTATTGTTATTTAGTTATCCCCTGTTTCACAACAGGTCGAATAATTCCGTCAAGGATGCTACCTCGTACGTCGGACGGAAGGGGAGCTCCGTACGGTGGCGGTGGTTGTAGAACATCTGGTCCATCCCCACTCCCCGGGCACCGGCGATGTCGGTATCAAAGCTGTCGCCAATCATCAGCGACTCCCTGAGTTCCGACTGGGTAGCCGACAAGGCAAAGTAGAAAATCTCGGCACGCGGCTTGTTCACCTTCAAGTCTTCCGAAAGGATGACTTTACGGAAATAGCCTTCAATGCCTGCTGAAACCAGCTTCCGCGACTGCAATTCCCGGAAACCGTTTGACAGGATGTAAAGGCGGTACTTCCCATTCAGGTATTCCAGCACATCCCGGGCATGCGGCATCAGTTTCTGTTTAGTTGGAATGATACGAAAGAAAGCCTTCATGTATGCGTGGACCAACTCCGGGTCATCGACTCCCACCTTGAGCAAGGGATAGCTGAAACGTTCGCGGTTCAACTCTTCCTTGGTGATGCGTCCGTGGTCATAATCGACCCACAGCGCATTGTTCCTCTCGGTATAAATGGAATAAAACTGTTCGAACGAATCGAAATAGCGCCCGAAGTCAAGCTCCACATACACTTCAGCAAATGAATCCCGGGCATTCTCGGAGAACGCCCACAGTGTATCGTCCAAATCGATAAACAGGTTCCTGTACTTTGCTGTCATAAATGCACGCAGTCGCTTCCTTTGCACAGAAACGACTGGTGCAAAGATAGATTATCTTACTTGAATTACCAAATAGCGCGACACGCTCCAGAACTTGTTCGGATTGGTGATTTTCAAAATATATTGTCCTTTTGCATCTTTCACCAATGAGTAGGAGCCTTCCGGATGGTTGGTCAACAGCTTAGCACTCTTAGAGTATAGCTTGATTTCCTTGTCGGTGCGGATGTCGATTTGGGTAAAGTAATCTTTGTTGAAGTCATCGCTTTGCAAAACATCTCCTTTTTGCAAAATTTTCTGTTCTTTAAGTTCCGATTTTGTACCGAACACGAACCAAGCGGTGTTCAGGGCCTTGTCCTGTGCTTCGACGGTCTTGGTCTTGATTTCGTTTTCAGCCGACAGGTTTTCCACATCGGTCGTCAGTCCGGCAACGGCATCATCCAGTTCGGCGATGCGGATATCCTTGGCAGCCAGTTCAGCCTGGAGCGCCTTGATTTGCTCGGCTTTCTCAGCCAGGTCTCTTTCCAGTGAGGCGATGGCCTTCTTCAGCTCGGTCGACTGGTAGCGGCTGTTCTTCAACTGTTGTTGCAGTTTCGCCAACTTTTCGCGGTTGTCCGCCATAGTCTGGGTGATCAGCTTCAAGTCATCTTTCACTTTCTGCGAAGCCGACAGGTTCTCTCCGTTCTGGTCGCGTTGCAAATCCACACGGCCCTCAGCCTCATTGATTTGCCGGAATCCTTCCTGGATTTCGTTAAACGTACCCATTATCTGGTCGAGCTCGTTCTCTCTGTCTGAAAGCGCCACCTTCAACGAATCGTTCTCTGCTTGCAAGGCTTTGCTTCCGCCTCCCATTTGTTCACAAGAAGTCATCAGTGCAACTGCACAGAATGACAGCCAAAGTAACTTTTTCATAATTTTGTTGTTTTATAGTGTAACGTGTTTATTTTTCCTTTTCATCCTTGTCCTTTCCGGCGAGAACGATGACGATTTCCCCTTTCGGTTCACTCTGCTGGAAATGGGCAATGACTTCCGCCAAGGTTCCCCTGACACTTTCTTCGTGCACCTTCGAGATTTCACGGCAGACCGCGACCTTGCGTTCGGCACCGAACACCTCGGCAAACTGCGTCAGGGTCTTCACCAGCCGGTAGGGTGACTCATAGAACACCATCGTCCGCACCTCGTCCTGCAATTGCGCCAGGCGTGTGGCACGTCCCTTTTTCTGCGGAAGGAAGCCTTCGAAGCAGAAACGTTCGTCGGGCAATCCTGAAGCAACAAGTGCCGGGACAAAGGCGGTAGCTCCCGGCAGGCACTGGACCTCAATTCCGTTACGGACGCATTCGCGCACAATCAGGAATCCGGGGTCGGAGATTCCCGGTGTGCCGGCATCAGAAATCAGTGCCACCTGTTCGCCCCCCTTGATTCGCTCCACGATACGTTCCACCGTCTGGTGTTCATTGAACTTGTGATGCGAGAGCATGGCATTCTTTATGTCAAAATGCTTCAGCAACACTCCTGACGTCCGCGTGTCTTCCGCCAGAATCAAGTCCACCTCTTTCAGTATCCGTATCGCCCGGAATGTCATGTCTTCCAAGTTTCCCACGGGAGTAGGTACAACATAGAGTTTTCCCATTTTTGTTTGCATTCTTAAAGAAGCAAAAGTAGTACATTCGTGCTTTACTCGGAATTAAAATTCGTTATATTTTAGCATTTCAGCTTATTTTATGTACTTTTCCCCGTTGTTTTTCCTACATTCTGGTATCACCGGACGCTCCTTTTCGTATAAAATACAATTGCCGGACAAAAAATCATCTCAAACACTTGTCACATTCAAAAAAGTACGTACCTTTGCACCGCAATTCAGAAATGAGTGCAAAAGAAGGTTTGATTCGCTAGCTCAGCAGGTAGAGCACAACACTTTTAATGTTGGGGTCCTGGGTTCGAGCCCCAGGCGGATCACCAGAAGAAAGGTCTTCAGCTGAAACAGTTGGAGACCTTTTTCTTTTAGTCTGTCTTGTACTGTTTGAGATACAACGTGCCTTGTGCCACCAGAGTATAGGCCAACAGCAGAGAGTCCGTCACCCGTTTTCCCAAATCACGCCCCTTCATGAATGAACGCATGGCGGAGTCATCATCGCCCTGATTCTGATAAATCCTGCCTTGATAATAGTAGGTCCGGAGTTGCTCGTCGGGGGTACCGTGCTGAGTATAATAGTCAATAGCCGGTTGGAGGATGTCAAAAGTGGTCGTGTCGATGTAGTTCTTGTCCAACGCCATGGAGCTGAGCAGTGCATATCTGGCAGACGCTTTTTTCCCTTTGACTGCTGACGCAGGTATGCCTTGCAGGACGGCAAGGGCTGAGTCCGGCCTGGCATTCATCAGGCTCTCTGCCACATCCAGTTTTTCACTGACGGCACCCAGCCGTCCACAACTGACAGCAGCCAACAGGACTGTCAGCCACAGGATTACAGATATCAGATTTCTAATTCTCTTCATCATCATTCATATGTTAAGTGCGTTCAGGCTAAGAACGTTTCCCCAAAAAGAGACGGCCATCACAAGGACCTTTCGCCCATTCATGGTTAAGAATCAATCAAACGACGGACGGGATGCCTGGGAGTACCAAGGACAAAGGTAGGGAAAATCTGTGGAAACAACCATCAGTTTTCGACTGATTACGACAATAGAATTGGGAATTAAACCCGACGGGAAAGAATTTGTCAGATAATTGATTGGGTTATTCCTTTTCGCTATCTTTGGATGTCATTAAGAGGATAGGTTATGAAGAAACTTCTGCTCATATGGCTTGCATGGGTTGTGATAGGCGGACTTTCTGCCCAAAACAACAACTATGCAGATATGTCCGCATTGCTGGAAAATAAGGTATGGAAAGTGCAATTACCCCAAGACAAGCAATATGCTATAGAAATGGAATTTCGGAATGCAGAGTGGAGAAGCGTCTTTCTGTATGATGCCAAAAGGAAAGAAACTTTTTATTCCTACTCTTTGTGCGGCGATACGATTAAAGTATTTGAATCGGGGAAAAATTATATTATCCAAGAGTTGACCGACAGTATATTGGTCTTTCAATATCTGCCCGTCACGTTGACTATTGGTATTGGTCCGGTCAGATGCATGACTGACAACACCCTACAAGGACAATGGGAGAATGAGAACCGCTTGGACAGCATTTGGCGTGAGGAAATCAGTTGGGACTTGGGTGTTTTGGATATGTCGGGAAAGCCATTTAAAGACTTGTCTGCCATAGAGCCGCCTAGATGGGCGAAATGGAATTACGATTTGGGGAAATATTACACTTCCCAAATGGTTTATCCCGAAGAACTGTTAAAAAAGAACCAAACCGGATATTCCGTAGTGATGTTCTCTATCGACACATTGGGGTTACCGCGCGGCATCAATATATTGACATCCAAACATAAAGACTTCGACAAAGAAGTTGTCAGACTGACAAAAGAATTGCCGCATTGCCTGCCATGCAGGGACAAGGATGGCAAGCGGATGGAATGTTTTTATACTGTATATGTTCCTTTCCTGCCACAACATTACCGAGACAGAGTGAAAGCGGACAGCATTGCGGCAGAAAGCGAGAAGCAGATGTTTGTGGAATGGGAAGCCATTTCTTATTTTCAAGACGGGAATCCGTGGTCTGTGCAGAACTACATCATCCAACACGTAAAATATGACCCTAATTTATTGGGTGATAAACAACAAGCGAGAGGCATCTATACAGTGCGGATTAATTCGTATGGAGAAGTATATGATGCGAAAGTGGTGCGAAGTTGCAGCATACAGGATTGGGACAACCAAGTACTGGAAATCGTCAGAAAGATGCCTCGCTGGACACCTACCATCAATTATTACGGCAAAGGAGAATATAGGGAATCTGTATGGACTATACCTATAGTTTTTAAGAGGAATGGAAGCCTGATTGCCCATACAACAGAAAAACATCTTGAGGTCGGTGTCCCCGTATGCTACTTGAATGAACGAGGCGATACCATTGTGCCATACAATAAATACAAATTCTGCCAAACAGATACCATACGGAACATCGGTTTTGTGTATGAATACAAGCAAGACGCACGGATTGTTTGCATAAACAATCAAGGCAAAGAATTGTTTTATGTGTTCAAACACGATAACGGTCCCGATTATATCCGCGAAGGACTTTTCCGCATCATGGATGAGAACGAACTGATAGGTTTTGCCGATTCATTGGGCAATGTAGTCATTAAGCCTCAATTCAAGTTTGCTTTTCCATTCAAGAATGGCAAAGCGAGGATTACATTTACAGGAGAAAAAACAGCTATATCCAACGGAGAACATCACGAATGGGTAAGTAATGAATGGCAACATATAAACAAGAAAGGAAAACTTCTACCATGAAAACAATCATCTTATTCGCAATCCTGTCAGGTGTCGTTTGCCTGAGCTGTACCAACAAACGGCAACAATCCCAACCGGAAGCAACGCCGGATAAAGAATCAGTCATAATCGGCGGAAACGATACGGTTACAGACATCCAAGTCTCAACGGCAGAGAATGATACCATATTATCATTACAGGCCGGGGATATTGATTTCCCTTCCTCGCAATCGGAAATAGAGAAGTATGAAAGTCGCGTCCGTATGCAACGACTTCCCGATGTCAACATCACCCATGCTGATGCTTATCGAATCGAAACGCAGCAATCCGTTTATTCACCGCAGACAAAGCAGATTGTGCTTGATGTCATCAATGTGGATGGACCGACGGCAGAACCGGAATGCCATCATCTGAAACAATGGGAAAACGGGAAATGGGTCAAATTTCCTTTTATCGACAATCTCGTTTTTTCAGGTGTAGGCAAGGATTTATCCAAGGGAGACACGTTGCCCGAACAGATCCACATGTCTGAATTCAAATATCCACTAAAACCGAATAAGTATCAAGTGAATTTCTATGTGTTTGCCAACATCTATACTTATTGCAATCTGACAACCGACGGCATTACACCCGTAAGGGAAACTGAAATGGATGGGGCTTTTGTCTTCAAGGTACTGCCATCAGCCAATGACTCCATCCGCATTCTGTTTGAGAATCATACGAATCTGGATGTCCAACCCATTTTCTTTCCAAGCGTAGGTACGGACGAATTGTACATGGCACATCCGTTTGCCCGTTCCGGGTGGAGTGGTGAGGCCGATTATATGCGAAGCCACGCCCGTCTGAAAGGTGGAGATGTGCTGTTGTTTACCATTCCGGTCTCGTGGGATGTCAACCGAATAACAGGCAAGAACTATAGAAAGCAGTTCATGACAGGAAAATTGTTGCCCGGAAAATATAAAATAGGTCTGCAATTGGAAATCTACATGGATACGGAATTTGAAGTAAAATGATGGAATGGCCCCTCCTCCCCCAATTTGTCAATCTGTCAAAACGTCAAACGAAGGGCCTCCAGAATGCTCTCGTTCGCCCCGAAGGAGGAGTTCGTGCGTAAAACAGGCATTCTCGGGCGTTTCGCAAAATACACTTTGGCGGAATAAATACACATGTCACAGAAGAAAGAAACAGAGCAGCCACATAGCAGGAGCTAACTGATTTCACAAACGACAATTCACCCCTCAAAATAACACGTTCCAAATCATCATCCGTTGGAACATTCTAGGGGTAAACGTCCGTGAAATAATGTATCCTTTTCATAAAACAAGCATTTCGCCGTCCGAACTTTTGACTTCGGAAGACGAAACAATATTGTTTGAGTCGTCAAACACTTGTGTTTGGCACGTGAAACAATATTGTTTGACGAGTGAAACAATATTGTTTCACGGTATAATTATTCACATTCGCCCCTGTTTTGGAATAAGTATGCACGCTCATCCGCATGAATATTCCTAAAGAAACCTACTTTGGGCATTTTTTCAAAAAGTCGCGTTAGCTGAAAAGGAGCTTTTGGGTGATTTTGTATAGGGATGTGAGGGGATGGGGTTGCAAAATGACAGGAATTAGTTGGACAAAGGTGTGCCGACAGACTTTTCCCGTCCGGGCACACCTCTTCTTAAACCCCAAACAATCATTAGAGCTTGAAGGTATGTCAAAAAGCGCACCTTCTTTTTTTATGCACAAAGCCCCGACTTTCACAAGCCGAGGCTTTGCTATTACCTAA